>OGQH01000033.1_pt1 | contig 186666 bp, 155 predicted proteins | sample 1553181 | NCBI WGS metagenome assembly OGQH01 (sample SAMEA2579946, study PRJEB22360) | human gut metagenome | biome: human gut; feature: human-associated habitat; material: faeces | place: Denmark | collected 2008/2010 | reverse complement strand
TTAAGTTTATCATCAGTATGAACGAAAAAGGCTACACAATAGAGCAGATAGCCGACGTTACGGAAAAGAGCAGGGAAGAAGTCGAGGCAGTACTGGAAAAAGAGAAATAATGTGCGGCGGCTTTAAGCAGAGATTCAATGAATACTTGACATTTTAATGGGGCAAGCTTATAGTAGAATCACTACGATAAACAGGAGGAACATATTTATGACAAGAATAACCAAGGATACAACAATTGGCGAAGCAATTCAGTATGATGCAGGGATTGTTTCAATTCTTATGGGTGCAGGAATGCACTGTGTTGGATGTCCGTCATCAGCAGGTGAAACATTAGAAGAAGCTGCTATGGTTCATGGTTTAGACTGTGATGAATTATTACAGGATATTCATGACTATCTTCAGTCAGTAGGTTAATTCATAAATAAAATAAAAGCGGCGGGATTTACGTTTAATCGGTAAATTCCGCCGCTTTTTAGATGATATGCCGGGGGACGGCATACATTATATTTAAAAGCTAAAGTTTTGCCATAACCTGTATTGCACGGTTTTTTATAATGGAATCCATGTGTTCCGTGAAAAATAAAAGGCTGCTGTCCGGAAGATATTCTTTTTTGCCGTATTCGGAAAGAATGTTGCAGGTCTTGTTAAAGTCCACAGAAGAACAGCGGGTCTTTTCCAAAAATACGTAGTAGCGCCCGTTGGTATGCTTAAATAAATGACTCTTGTCATTGTATACCGGAAGAACGGCTTTTGCGGCCTCACTGAAGGCATCCAGATTTTCAAAAGAAAAGCAGCGGATGACAGGGGCGTCTTTTTGTGTATCGGCAGACGATTCCGGTTTATTTGCCGCAGGTACGGGGACAGTTCCGGTGCCTTTTGAACCGGATGCCGAGCCTTTATTCAGATAATCATTTAATTTGCTGAAAATATTTAAAACGTCATCTTCAATGGAATCCGCGTTTGTATCAGATTCATTTAACTCATCATTAGCAGATGGCAGTGCATGTGCTGCTGATGCATCAATTGTTTCCATGGAATCATAATCCTCATAGGGGTAATCATAATCCTCATAATCGTCGTCCGGGTCGGACGGTGAAAATTTGGAAAAACGGGTATCCAGTTCTTCCGGATCGTCTACCTTTGTAACAATTAAAACGATACAGTCAGCAGAAACAGGAATTGCTTCAATCATCAGAGGAATATCTTCCGCTTCAAAACCGAATTCATAGGAAGCCTGCTGCATCATATCCTGAAAAAGCTTCTTCGCCTTTTCACTGCCGTAAGCCAGCTCACTGATTTTTAACTGCCGGGCTGCCAGGTCAGATTTATTCAGGGTGCAGCGTATTTGGTTTTCACTTAATTTTTCGATTTTCATATTATCACTTCCTATCACTATTGTCCTAAATTTATAATACCCATTTTTAGTGGATATGTAAAGGTTATATTGATGAATATATTATAAGAAATTGTAAAAAAATAAAAATAAATAAAAGATAATTTTGAAAAAATTTTATTAAAAAAAGAAAAAATATATTGCAAATTCAATATTTTTATAGTATACTCTTTATTGAGCTGGTCAATGATAATTTTATATGCCGATATGGAAAGGAGTGATCCTATGGTAAATTAATCTCAGAAGCGTATGATATCATCAGTGTGCAGGCACAGACGCATCATTCAACGGTGTATCTTGTAAGGCATAAGAAGCTTGATGTACTGCGTACAGCAAAGTTCGTCAGAAAAGATACCGGCGGATATATGCGAATCCTGCGGGAAGCTGATTTTCTAAAAATTCTCAGACATTCCGGAATCCCCTTAATATATGATATTGCTGAAGATAAAGATAGTATCTGCATAATTGAAGAATTTATATCTGGTAAATCTTTGACAGAATACGTGGCAGAACACAGAATGCTTACAGCTGCGCAGATAACAGACTTTGTGCTGCAGATATGTGACATACTGGAATATTTGCATAGTCAGGGCAGCAAAGGAATGGTTCATCTGGATTTGAAACCGGATAATATTCTGATTACAGATACAGGCAGTGTAAAACTCATCGATTTTGACAATGCAGTCAGGATGGGAGAAAGACATGCCACACATTACGGCAGTATCGGATTTGCGGCGCCGGAGCAGTACCACAGGCTGTATCAGGACTGCCGGGCAGATATTTATAGTCTGGGAATGTTAATTTTGTACATGGACAACGGACATGTACAATGTCACGCAGAATCTCTGCATCATAAGAAGTTTTATCCCATTGTAAAAAAATGTATTCATCACAGTATATGGCAGCGTTACCGCAGCGTGAAACAGGTAAGGCAGGCGGTATACAGTTTACAGGCAGAAAATGAATTACCAGAGAACATAAAAGCTCAAAACATTTCTCTTTATGGCACAAAACACGGTGTCGGGACAACGCACATAGCACTTTGTCTGACGGCATATCTTACCCGGAACGGTTTTCGCGCGGTTTATGTGCAGGAAGCAGATGAAGAAGATTTTATCTGCGAAATCCGTGAAAGCATCTTACAGACTGACGGAACGTTCCGGTGTGGAACAATTGCAGTATGTCCGCAGTATCATGGTGCGGTACAGGCTGACCTGTATGGGTACGACTATATCGTAAGGGACTGCGGCACAATTGCGGGGTTGTCAGCGCAGGCAGACATTAAAATTGTTGTGACAGACTTCGGATACCGCAGAAGGCTGGAGTATGAACGGCTTTTACAGTCAGATAAGGACAGTCTGATTTTTGTGAATCATACAGACGGGAATGTTTTTTATAAAGAAACAGGCAGGCTTGAAATTAAACGGCAGTTTTACAGGATACCGTGTGTCTATGACTGGAACAATGGCAGTAAATTATTAGACAGGGTATTTTTGGAAGCGTTGTCTGCAGTGATTTCTAAACCGTGCCGAAAGCAGGTGAAAGGTGGTGCAGGTGCTGGCCGGAAGTACATTATTTCAAAGAATAAGTAAAAAAAGAACGGCAGTCCGTTGGGGTGCAAAAGCAGTATCACCCTGCGTTATTGCAGTTATGGGTATTGGCGGGAGTGTCGGAACAACACACCTTTGCATGATGCTTGCAAACAGCATGGCAAACGGGCTTAAGGTGCGGACCGCATTTGTTGAGTACGGCGTGCATGATACGGGCAGTGTCTGCCTGCATCTGGCACAAGAAACAAAAAGTCTTTCGGGTGACATTCACACATTTCAATATGCAGGAATTGATTTTTACCGGTGTATTTCGGAAGAAGAACTTATAAAAATTTCAGCAATGAAATACGAGGCAGTCATACTGGATATGAAATATGGCAGCAAAGAGGTGATGACGGAGTTTTTGCGCAGTGATTTAAAGATTGTCGTTGCCGGCATGAATTTATGGCAGGCAGGACGGCTGAAAGCATTTTTAAAAAATGAGAAACTGCCTTCATCGCACTGGCGCTGTGTCACATTGGGTTATGACAGGAAACTGGCAAAAAAGCTGGAAAAAGAATACGGCATCCGGGTTGGGCTGATTCCGGCAGAGCGAAATCCGTTTGAGTTATCACCGGACGGATTTTTGGAACTTGTAAAATTAACAGAGATGTAAAAAGAAACTACAGACATCATACGGTTTATTTACGGACACCGGATTTTAAACCTATGAATATATATCACAAAATTACAAAATTTTCTGTATGAATCCCCCTTTGTGCAGAAAAAAGGCAGGGAATGGACAAAGAAAGAACATTCCCTGCCCATTTGGTATTGAGAAAAGCCAAAATCTCGTTTATAATTGTCGTACAGTTTTAGTGTACAGGAAAACAGGAGCGCCGTAAGGCAGGGTTAAAGGAGAAAATCATGGAACGGGATAGAAAAAGAAAATTATGGAAGATGACAGCGGCAGTATCAGCAGGGATTCTGGTAATTCTTGCAGCGGTGCTGCTGATAAGAAAATATATGCCGACAGGTCAGAAAATGAGCGGATATGATTATTTTAAGACAGATTCGGCAGCAGAAAATGACAGCACACTGGTGATATTGGACAATGAAATACTTTACGATAAAGGGCGCTATATAGACGGAAGGCTGTATTTACAGCAGTCATTTGTACAGGATAATGTCAATATGCGTTTTTATTATGACAAAGAAAGCAATGCGGTTTTGTATTCGGACTGGAGCGCAGTCTATACGTATTATCCGGACGTCAAGGGGTATCGGGACCAGAACGGTAATACGTATGATACGGAGTATGAAGTGATAAAAACGGCAGACGGTGTGATTTATATCGATTTCGAATACATGGCAGCAGTCAGCAACATTTCCTATGAATATGCAAAAGAACCACAGCGTCTGGTGCTTCATACAACCCATGAAGAACAAAATGAAGTGACAATCCGCAAAAACACTGTGGTGCGGTATCGTGCAGGTATTAAAAGCAAAGTACTTGAAAAGGTGAAAAAAGGTACAGTGTGCCAGTACGTGGGTGCGGTAGATGATGACTGGATTGAGGTGATTACGCCGTCCGGTTATCAGGGTTATGTGAAAAAGAATGCGGCTTCGGATGTATACACGGCAGTACCGGAAGATACATATACGGAAGAATACCAGTCCAATCTGTGCGGTTACAAGGTGAATATGACGTGGTTTCAGGTAACACAGCGTGCCGCCAATGCTTATATTGATACGTATTTAGAGGATGTTTCCGGTATTAATACGATTTCACCGACATGGTATTCGATTGCAGACGGCACCGGAGAGCTGACCAGTCTGGCATCGGATACGTTTGTAAGCAATATGCACGCCAGGGGCTTAAAAGTGTGGCCGCTTGTCAATGATTTTAATAATAATGTTGATTATGCAGCGTTTTATTCCAGTAAAACGGCAAGAACGAAGCTGATTAACAACCTGATGCAGGAAGCACGTCAGTATGGTTATGACGGCTACAATATTGATTTTGAATATGTAAAGAAAGATTTCGCGGACGATTATTTACAGTTCTTGCGGGAACTGTCTATCGCATGCCAGAATAACGGGCTGGTGTTATCCGTGGATAATTACAAACCGGCAAACCACAATGCCCATTATGAACTGGCAGAACAGGCGGTTTTTGTGGACTACATTGTGATTATGGGGTATGATGAGCATTACGCAGGTTCAGATGCGGGATCGGTGGCTTCCCTGCCATTTGTGGAGGACGGTATTTCAAGAGCTGTCAGCATGGTACCGTCAGAACAGGTGATTAATGCTGTTCCGTTTTACACGCGCATCTGGACGGAGAATGCCGGGGAAACCAAGAGCCGTGCAGTGGGAATGCAGGCGGCGATGGATGCCATGCAGGAAAATGGTGCAACAGCCGAATGGGACGAAACAACAGGACAGTATTACTGCACCTATGAAACATCCGCAGGAACGGTTCAGATATGGTTTGAAGAAGACCGCTCTATCGGTGAAAAGATGAAATTGTATTCAAAATACAAGCTGGGCGGTGTGGCAGAATGGAAACTGGGACTTGAAACCTCGTCGGTATGGAGTATTATTAGTAATGGACTAAACTACGCATCATAATAGAACGGTACGGTTCATACAATACAGTAAAAATAAGATGTGGCAGGGTAGTTTGAATCGAAAAAGACTGATTACGGGCATGACGGTGATTTTACTGCTGGCAGTGTATACGGGAATGTATATTGTACTGCCTGCGGCAAGACAGACAGCAGGGAAAAATGAAACGTCAGAGAGCAGGCAGGAAGAAAATCAGACGGCACAGGCAGACAGTACCAAAAGAACCGTTGTACTGGACAGCGGGCATGGCGGATTTGATCCGGGTAAAGAAAGCAGTGACGGCATATTAGAAAAACACATCAACCTTGCAATTGCAGAGCGGTTAAAGGAACTGCTGGAGAAAGAAGGAATCCGGGTCGTGATGACGCGGACAGACGATAATGGCCTGTATACAGAGAGTGATTCCAATAAAAAGATTGCAGATATGAAAAAGCGGTGTGCAATTATTGATGCAGCAAAGGCTGATATTGTTGTCAGTATTCATCAGAACAGTTATCAAAGCCCGGAAGTAAAAGGTGCGCAGGTATTTTATTATAAACATTCGGCAGAAGGTAAAAAACTGGCACAGATTTTGCAGAAATCTTTGAAGGAAAATCTGGATACGGAGAATAAGCGGCAGGAAAAAGAAGATAGTACATACTATATGCTGCTGCATACCGGTGCGCCGACTGTGATTGCGGAGTGTGGCTTTTTATCCAATCCACAGGAAGCGGCTCTGTTAAATACTGCCGAATACCGGCAGAAGGTCGCAGAAGCACTCTGCAAAGGAATATTGGAATATTTTACATCTACAGGAAAATGAAGAAAGCGCTGTATACGGCAGCAGAAATGGAAGGAACATGGAAACGATTATTGCACAAATCACAGAAAATGAAGAACAGAATCAAAAAATATATGAGCAGGCATCAGACATTTTAAAAAGAGGCGGTCTGGTGGCTTTCCCTACAGAAACCGTATATGGACTGGGTGCAGATGCGCTTGATGAGGAGGCATCGGCTAAAATTTATGCGGCAAAGGGAAGACCGTCCGATAATCCGCTGATTGTGCATATTGCGGATACAAAGGCACTGGAGGAGCTTTCCTGTGATGTTACCGCACAGGCAAAGCTTCTGGCGGAGAAGTTCTGGCCGGGACCGCTGACCATGATTTTAAAGAAAAGTGACTGTGTGCCAAAATCCATTACCGGCGGACTGGGTACGGTAGCCATCCGTATGCCGAGCCATCCGGTTGCAGCACAGTTAATCAGAACTTCCGGGGTGTATATTGCAGCACCGAGTGCCAATATTTCAGGGAAACCAAGTCCTACAAGAGGAGAACATGTCATTCATGATATGAAGGGCAGAATTGATATGATTATTGTAGACGATACGGTTGATATTGGTGTAGAATCTACGATTGTAGATTTAAGTGAAGATGTTCCTACAATTTTAAGACCGGGTTATATTACAAAAGAAATGCTTTCGGAAGTGCTGGGAGAAGTACGTATTGATCCGGCGATTATGGGCAGTGTAAAGCCGGGCGTTGTACCGAAAGCGCCGGGCATGAAATATAAGCACTATGCGCCCGATGCAGACCTTGCAATTGTAGAGGGTGACATCGATAAAGTTGTAGATAAAATCAACGCACTGACAAAGGAAAAAGAAGCCTTAGGATACCGTGTAGGTATTATGGCAACACAGGAAACAAAAGACCGCTATGAAAGCGGTGTTATAAAAGTAGTCGGCAGCAGAAAAGATGAGGCGACTGTCGCTCACAACCTGTACGCAGCCCTGCGGGAGTTTGACAAACAGCAGGTGGCATACATTTATTCAGAGGGCTTTTCTGAAAATCAGGTAGGGCAGGCGGTCATGAACCGGTTGATTAAAGCCGCCGGACATACTATAATAAATGTCTGAAAGTGACAGAAGCGAGGACTTTCTATGAATACGTATAGCAGAATTTTGTTTGTCTGTGCAGGAAATACATGCAGAGGTCCCACGGCGGCGACAATCATGCAGCAGTTTGTACAGGATATGGGTATCCTTACAGATTCAAGAGGAATGGTTGTCTTGTTTCCTGAACCTTATAATCCCAAGGCGGTTGCAGTCTGTGCGGGACACGGCATGATTATGCCGAGTAACAGTGCAGCACAGCTTGAGAATACGGATTTTGACAACAACACACTGGTACTTGTGATGAATCAGTCAATGAAGCAGAAGATTTATGAAAGCTATGACCGGGCAATTAATGTGTATACGCTTGGGGAGTTTGCCGGAGCGGGCGAAACAGAAATTGCAGATCCATATGGACGGGGCATTGATGAGTATAACCAATGTTTTGAACAGTTGTATGTATTGATTGAAAAAGCAGCAGAAATAATCAGAAAGAACATGGAGGAAGAAAAAGATGATAGCAATCGGCAGTGATCACGGCGGAGTAGAGTTAAAGGAAAAGGTAATCAAGCATTTACAGGCACGCGGCATTGAGTGTGAAGATACAGGCTGTTACAGCACAGAATCCTGTGATTATCCGGTATATGCAAAGAAGGTAACAGATCTGGTGACATCCGGAAAATGCGAACTGGGTATTTTAATCTGTGGTACTGGTATCGGCATGAGCATGGCAGCCAATAAAGTGGATGGCATCCGTGCGGCATTGTGCCATGACTGTTTCAGCGCGGAAGCCACAAAACAGCACAACAATGCAAATGTATTATGTATGGGTGCAAGAGTAATCGGGGAAGGACTTGCCTGCAAAATCGCAGACATTTTTATTGATACTCCGTTTTCAAACGATGAACGTCATATCAGAAGAATCAGCATGTTTGACTAAATGGCGGATTAGAAGAAAGGTCAGGGAATGCAATGAGCGATAAGAGAAAAGATTACATTTCATGGGACGAGTATTTCATGGGCGTTGCAAAGCTTTCCGCCCTGCGTTCGAAAGATCCGAATACACAGGTGGGTGCGTGTATTGTCAGCGAAGATAATAAAATCCTCTCCATGGGATATAACGGACTGCCAAGGGGCTGCTCCGATGATGAATTTCCGTGGTCAAGGGAAGGTGATCCGCTGGATAATAAATATCTGTATACGGCACACAGCGAGCTGAATGCCATTTTAAATTATCAGGGCGGCACATTGCAGAATGCAAAAATGTATGTGACACTGTTTCCGTGCAATGAATGTGCGAAAGCGATTATTCAGGCGGGCATTAAGACACTGGTCTATGACTGCGACAAGTATTCTGATACGGCATCGGTGATTGCATCGAAAAGAATGCTCAATGCCGCAGGCGTACGGTATTATAAATACGATTCGACCGGAAGAACCGTGCAGATTGAACTGTAGGGTTCCGTGGAAATATGCCGTTTGTGCATGACAGCATGGACAAAAACAGTACAGTGTGTTTAAGGAAAAGTGTAGATAAAAAGGACTGTAAATGACAAAGCGCGAAGAAAAATGCTCAGAGCGTACTGTCAGTTACAGTTCTTAAAAAATTCATGGAAATTGATGTACTTACGTGTTATTGCAGTTTTGATAAATGATTCAAAGCCGGATTTAATACTTCATACCGTTCCAGTTCATCTAAATAATCTTTAAAATCCCCGTTATAAATAATAGAAAGCAGTGCATTGAGGCGGTGCAGGGAAGTTACCAGCATATCATTGCTGATAATGGACATGCGGCAGGCATCTGCCAGTTCATCTAAATCCACAACGCGGACAAAACCGTCATTTTCAATAATAACATCGGCAAGCAGATCGGTAAAAATATAAGTGTCGGTATTTTTATCATAGCTTGTGTCAATAATATCACAGTAAATATAAGCGAGCGTTCCGTTCTCCTTATAAAATTTGCTGATTTTCCAGCCGTGTTTTACGACATAATAGGATATTCCATAGGAAAATTCTTCCTTTGGATGCAGTGTTTTCCAGCGGGTAATGATATGTCCGTCTGAAATGGACACAATCGTATCATTTTTTAAGTGAATACATTCTGAAGGAATGAGGCGTTTTCGGTAAAGTTCAGGCATAGACCATCCTCCTGTAAAAGTAATTTGTGTAAAATTGTTTCACAACCAAAGTTTATGGGCAAATTATAGCAATTTTTATAGGAAAATTCAATGTAAATGAAAATATTTCTAAAATAAATGCACAAAAATAAATGGACTTTTTTGTCGAGAAATGTTATTATATTAACAAGCATATAGGTCGAAAGGAAAAAATATGAGTGGAAAGGGTTCACCGTATCGGAATATTGTCCTGATTTCGCAGATTGGTATTAATATGCTTGTTCCTGTGTTTATATGTGTAGCGGTCGGTGTATGGCTGGATAACAGATTTCATACATGGTTTACGCTTCCATTGCTGATATTGGGGATTGCCGCGGGAGCCAGAAATGCTTATGCACTTGCGATGGATACTATCAGGATGGACGAAAAAAGACGGAAAAAAGAACAGGAGGAGCAGATTCAAGAAGTTCTGCGAAAGGCGAAGGATGAGAAAAATCATCGACAGGATTAAAGAGTTAAATGAAGTGCTTCCGGAAGTGTTTCTGGTAGATTTGCTTTATCTGCTGGCAGGAGAGCTGGTTATCTGGTTTTTGGTACCCAATAAGCAGATGTGTGCTGTGGGATTTTTTATGGGTGTAGTCTATTCCATATTTTCATCTGTTCATATGAGTTTTCGGATTCGTAAGATTGTTTACGGTCACGCGAATGAATCAAAGACCCTGCTTATCGGATATTTTATCCGTCTTGCAGTGATGCTTGTACTGTTTACAGTATTATATCTGTTTCATATCGGCGATTTATTGTGTGCGCTGATAGGAATGTTTTCTATGAAAGTATCGGCTTATTTACAGCCGTTTACTAATAAAATATTATCAAAAAAAGGAAGGTGAGAAAGTGGGAAGCACAATGATGACATCATTGGTGGCATGCGACAGCAGTTTTATGATTAAGTCGCTCTGTTCATTCCGGATACCCGGGGTTGATTATGACTTCAGTATCAATACCACCCATGTGGCGATGCTTTTAGTGTCTTTGTTTATCCTGATTGTTGCGATTATTGCAAGAGTCAAGATTAATAAAGCAAACGCATCGGATACGCCGGGAATGTTCCAGAATATTATTGAGCTGGTTATAGAGATGCTTGGCAGCATGGTTGATGGAATTATGGGTAGGAATGCCAACAGATTTGTAAATTACATTACAACCCTGTTTATCTTTATCATAATTTCAAACATTTCAGGGCTTTTTGGTCTTCGACCACCAACGGCAGACTACGGTGTTACATTAGCACTGGGTCTGATTACATTTGTACTGGTACAGTTTAACGGTATTAAAAAGAATCACGTTGGGCACTTTACAGCATTGTTTCAGCCAATATGGTTTTTATTCCCAATTAATTTAATTGGTGAGTTTGCTGTACCGCTGTCTCTTTCACTGCGTTTGTTTGGTAATGTTATGTCAGGAACCGTCTTAATGGGCTTGATTTATGATCTGCTCGGACCGTATACGGTAGCGTATCCGGCCCTGCTGCATGCTTATTTTGATTTGTTTTCAGGCTGCATTCAGGCATACGTATTCAGTATGTTGACGATGGTTTATGTCAACGACAAGATTGCCGACTAAGGGCAAAATATTATTCTATTTAAATGGAGGAAATGAAACATGAATATTAGTGGACAGGAATTTATTCAGGCTATGTCAGCAATTGGTGCCGGTATCGCAATGATCGCCGGTGTAGGTCCTGGTGTTGGTCAGGGTATCGCAGCAGGTCACGGTGCAGCTGCAGTAGGTAGAAATCCGGGTGCAAAGTCTGATATCACATCAACAATGTTACTTGGACAGGCCGTTGCCGAAACAACAGGTCTTTATGGTTTCGCCGTAGCGATTATCTTAATGTTTGTACAGCCATTCAAAGGTTAATGCCAACAGATAAGTGTAGAAACATTTAAGCTGGCAGGAAGGAGGCTAAAAACTTGAATAATTTAGGTACATTTGTCGCTTTGGCAGAAGGCGGGCGATTATTTGGACTTGATTTGCAGCTTCTTCTCGACGCAGCAATCACTGCGGTGAACGTATTTATTCTTTTTATTCTGCTTTCTTATATTTTGTATAATCCGGTACGGACGATGCTTAAGAAAAGACAGGATAAGATTACAAGCGACAGAGAAACCGCTGAATCCGACAAGGCAGAGGCTCTCGCATTAAAGAAAGAATATGAAGAGAAGTTAAAAGCAGCTGATAAAGAAGCTGAAAGTATCCTGAGTGAAGCAAGAAAAGTTGCCATGCACAATGAGCAGAAGATTGTTGATGAAGCAAAGCAGGAAGCTGCACGAATCATTGAGCGCGCAAATGCGGAAGCAGAACTTGAGAAACAAAGAGTTGCAGACGAAGTAAAACAACAGATTATTTCAGTTGCTGCTGTAATGGCGTCAAAGTTTGTTGCAAAAGCAATGGATGATCAGGAAAATGATGCTCTGATTGAGCAAACTTTAAATGAAATGGGTGAGAATACATGGCTAAGTTAGTATCAGCAACTTATGGTGATGCGTTATTTGAACTTGCCGTGGAGGAATCCAAAGTAGATTCATTGTATGCGGAAGCAACAGACTGTTTGAAGGTTTTTGAAGAAAACAGCGAGCTTGGCAGATTACTGAATCACCCTAAGATTGATAAGAGTGAAAAAGAAAAGGTTATTGAAAATGCTTTTGGACAGTTTGTTTCAAAGGATATAACCGGTCTGCTTGTGCTGATGGTTTCAAAAGACAGGCAGAAACAAATTATGGAAACACTCCGGTATTTTATCGGCAAAATCAAAGAATATAAAAAAATCGGCAGCGCGGTAGTATCTACAGCAAAGCCGCTGACAGCCGCACAAAAAGAAAAAGTGCTTTCCAGACTGCTTGCAACGACAGGGTATGTGGATTTTGAGATTGATTATATCGTAGATGAGTCCCTCATCGGCGGTATGGTAATCCGGATCGGTGACAGGGTCGTAGACAGCAGTATAAAGACAAAATTAGACGAGTTTGCAAAGGATTTGAAAAAAATCCAGCTGGCATAACTTGTACATTAATAGAAAGAGGGTGCGTTGGCTCCATGAATTTAAGACCGGAAGAAATCAGCTCGGTAATTAAAGAGCAGATCAAAAGATATTCTACGGAACTCGAAGTATCTGACGTCGGTACGGTTATTCAGGTAGCAGATGGTATCGCCCGTATTCATGGCCTTGAAAAGGCGATGCAGGGTGAACTTCTGGAATTCCCGGGTGAAGTATACGGCATGGTTTTAAACCTGGAAGAAGATAACGTTGGTGCGGTTTTACTTGGTGATTCAAGAAACATCAACGAAGGAGATACCGTAAAGACAACAGGCCGAGTTGTAGAGGTTCCTGTTGGCGATGCGATGTTAGGTCGTGTCGTAAACGCACTGGGACAGCCAATCGACGGCAAGGGACCGGTTAATACCGAGAAGTTCCGTCAGATTGAACGAGTTGCCTCAGGTGTTATTACAAGAAAATCCGTAGATACACCGTTACAGACAGGTATCAAAGCGATTGATGCCATGGTACCAATCGGACGTGGACAGCGAGAATTAATCATCGGTGACCGTCAGACAGGTAAGACTGCCATTGCGATTGATACAATCATTAATCAGAAAGGTCAGAATGTAAAGTGTATTTACGTTGCAATCGGACAGAAGGCTTCAACCGTAGCTTCGATTGTAAAGACATTAGAAGAATATGGCGCGATGAGCTATACAACAGTAGTTGCATCTACTGCCAGTGAACTTGCACCGTTACAGTATATTGCACCATATGCCGGATGTGCGATTGGTGAAGAATGGATGGAACAGGGACAGGATGTACTTGTTGTCTATGATGACTTGAGCAAGCACGCAGCTGCATACCGTACACTTTCCTTACTCCTTAAAAGACCACCAGGACGTGAGGCTTACCCTGGTGATGTATTCTACTTACATTCAAGACTCTTAGAGAGAGCTGCAAGAATGTCAGATGAGTACGGCGGAGGTTCCCTGACTGCGCTTCCGATTATCGAAACACAGGCAGGCGATGTTTCTGCATATATTCCGACAAACGTTATTTCTATCACAGATGGTCAGATCTATCTGGAAACAGAAATGTTTAATGCTGGATTCAGACCTGCTATCAATGCCGGTCTTTCTGTATCACGAGTTGGTGGTGCTGCCCAGATTAAGGCGATTAAAAAGATTGCAGCGCCAATCCGTGTGGAACTGGCACAGTACCGGGAACTGGCATCTTTTGCTCAGTTTGGTTCAGAACTGGATGCAGATACAAAGGAAAAGCTCGCACAGGGTGAAAGAATTAAGGAAATGTTAAAACAGCCGCAGTATCAGCCAATGCCTGTTGAATATCAGGTCATGATTATTTATGCGGTTACGAAGAAGTATGTCATTGATGTTGCAGTAGACAGAATTCTCGATTTCCAGAAAGGATTGTTTGAACTGATTGATACAAAGTATCCGCAGATTCCGGAAACAATCCGTACAACAAAAGTGCTTGATGAAGAAACAGAAAAAGCTTTAATCAGTGCGATTGAAGAATTTAAGAAAACTTTCAAATAATAGCGAAGCTTAGAATGGAGGTAATTGATTATGGCCTCAATGAGAGACATAAAAAGGCGTAGAGACAGTATTCAAAGTACCGGTCAGATTACCAAAGCCATGAAGCTCGTTTCCACTGTAAAACTTCAGAAAGCGAAGGGAAAAGCAGAGAGCACAAAACCGTACTCCGATTTAATGTATGAAACTGTGAGCAATATTCTTGCAAAGTCAGGAAATATTAACCACAAGTTTTTAAAAGCAGGAGATTCCAATAAAAAAGCGGTGATTGTGATTACTGCAAACAGAGGACTTGCAGGCGGCTATAACAACAATATAGCCAAGCTCATTACAAATAGCGATATCCCGAAGGAAGATGCATATATTTATGCAATCGGACGAAAGGGTAAGGAAGTTCTTGAAAGAAAAGGATATGAAATCAAGGCGGATTATTCCGATGTGATTAACGAGCCGATGTACACCGATGCAAAAGAAATCTGCAATGAAGTGCTGGAGCTTTTCACAAACGGAGAAATTGGCGAAATCTATCTTTCTTATACATCCTTTAAGAACACCGTTGTCCACGAACCAAAACTCATTAAGCTGCTTCCGGTTGAACCGGAGCAGCAAAAAGAGGGCGGTACAGAAAGCACGGCACTGATGAACTATGAGCCGGATGAAGATGAGGCACTAAATATGATTATACCAAAGTACATCTGCAGTTTAATCTATGGTGCGCTTGTTGAATCCGTAGCGAGTGAGAACGGTGCCCGTATGCAGGCGATGGATAGTGCTACAAGTAATGCAGAAGAAATGATTTCAGACCTGTCATTGAAGTTTAACAGAGCACGTCAGGCTTCAATTACACAGGAACTGACAGAGATTATTTCCGGTGCAAACGCCATAGAGGGATAAAAAGTGAAACCGCATCAATGATGCAGCATGGAGGTAAAGAATGGCAGAAAGAAATGTTGGTAAAATTACTCAGATTATCGGTGCCGTACTGGATATTAAGTTTCCGGAAGGCACACTGCCAGAGATTAATTCAGCAATTGATATTCAGACAAAAGATGGCGGCAGGCTCGTAGTTGAGGTTGCGCAGCATCTTGGTGATGATACAGTAAGATGTATTGCCATGGGTCCGACAGACGGACTTGTCAGAGGTATGGAAGCAGAATCTACAGGTTCTGCTATTTCCGTACCGGTTGGTGAAGAAACTCTCGGTAGAATGTTTAATGTTCTGGGTGAACCTATAGATAATAAACCGGCTCCTGAAGTGAAACAGTACATGCCGATTCACAGAAAGGCACCTACTTTTGCAGAACAGTCTACAACAACAGAAATGCTTGAAACAGGTATCAAGGTTGTTGACTTACTGTGCCCTTACCAGAAGGGTGGTAAAATCGGTCTGTTCGGTGGTGCTGGTGTAGGTAAGACGGTATTAATTCAGGAACTGATTCGTAATATTGCAACAGAGCACGGCGGATATTCCGTATTCACTGGTGTAGGCGAACGTACCCGTGAAGGTAACGACCTTTACTATGAAATGAAGGAATCCGGCGTTATCGAAAAGACAACCATGGTGTTCGGACAGATGAACGAACCACCTGGAGCCAGAATGAGAGTTGGTTTAACAGGTCTTACAATGGCTGAGTATTTCCGTGATCAGGGCGGTAAGGATGTACTTCTTTTCATTGATAATATTTTCCGTTTTACACAGGCTGGTTCCGAAGTTTCAGCGCTTTTAGGACGTATGCCTTCAGCCGTTGGTTATCAGCCGACACTTCAGACGGAAATGGGTGCATTACAGGAACGTATTACATCTACAAAGAGCGGTTCTATTACATCTGTACAGGCCGTATACGTACCTGCCGATGACTTAACGGACCCGGCTCCGGCTACAACTTTCGCACATCTGGATGCGACAACCGTACTTTCACGTTCAATCGTAGAACTTGGTATTTATCCGGCTGTAGACCCGCTTGAGTCTACTTCCAGAATCCTTGACCCACGTATTGTAGGTGAAGAACATTATAAGGTAGCCAGAGCAGTTCAGGAAATTTTACAGAAGTACAAAGAATTGCAGGATATCATTGCAATCCTTGGTATGGACGAACTTTCAGAGGATGATAAGCTGGTCGTATCAAGAGCAAGAAAAGTACAGAGATTCCTGTCACAGCCATTCTTCGTAGCCGGACAGTTTACAGGTCTGGAAGGAAGATATGTGCCGATTAGTGAAACAATTCAGGGCTTTAAGGAAATCATCGAAGGTAAGTATGATGACATTCCTGAAAGTTACTTCTTAAACTGCGGTAATATTGATGACGTACTTGCAAAGTGTAAATAATCTGTAACAGGTTAAACGACACGGGTAAGAATGGAGGAATCAATGGCAGATATGAAGACATTCAGGCTGTTGGTAAACACGCCTGACAGAGTATTCTACAATGATGATGTGACAATGGTAGAGCTTTCCACAACGGAAGGTGAGATTGGTGTATATGCAGAACATATTCCTCTTACATCAGTACTGGTACCGTGTGTTATGAATATTCATGTAGATGGAGATGTAAAAAAAGCTGCTGTACACGGCGGAATTGTTGAGATTTTACAGGATAAGGTAACGGTGCTTGCAGAAATTGCAGAGTGGCCGGAAGAAATTGATGTAAATCGTGCCAATGAAGCCAAAACAAGAGCTGAACGCAGACTTTCAAGTAACGATCCGCATATTGATGTGGTACGTGCGGAAGCAGCGTTAAAGCGTTCTCTTGCACGACTGGGTGCAGCACGCTAAATAAATGTATAAACCTTCCAATTTATGGCGATACTTAAGAATACCATAAGTTGGGAGGTTTATTTATGTTTAGGGATTGTTGGGATTATATCTGTTATAAAATACAGGATACGATTTTAAAAAACGGACAGAAACAAAACAGGAAGAAACAAGAAAATATAAATAAGACAACACACAGAAAGGCGGGATTTTTGCTGCAAAAGACCGCGGTTGTTATTGCGGGAATTTTGTGGCTGATAGCGGCGGCGAGGGTATTTTGGAATATGCCGCAGACGGGTGTGCAGGAAAATGTTTTAAGTGCGTTTGGCAGTGCATCCTACAAGGAAGTGTGCGCAGATATTTCTGCATATGGCAAATATGGCAGTATGGAGCTTACGGATACGGCAAAAGAGATTATCCTGGAAAAGGCGGCAGAAAAAATAGGGATTAACCGGTATACGATAGAACAGACAAGCCGGGACAATGTGGAAACAATGCAGCTTTCCCAAAACGGTGAAAACGGCAGTGTTCTTTGCAGATTTATAACGATTCATCAGGAAAATGTGGAGTACGAGCAGTACCTTTACATCGGTGTGACATTAAAAAATACGGTAGATGCTTCTTTTACATATGAGAAGCTCATTCGTCAGATAATGGAAGAAATGCAGATTGATACGGAAGTCAATGTCAATTTAAAGGGACAGATTCATGGGGCGCTTACCGATACGCAGAAAGAGCAGTTTGCACAGGATATGCTTGATATGATGAATGCAAAACTAAGTGTCGGTCGTCATATGGAAGATGTGTATACTGTATACGCATATAACAAAGGGATTAAAAATTATATTATGATAGGAAAAGACAAGGTGAATGTCAATATCTGCATCGGATATGACGAAGAAAAAAATGAAACCACGGTGTATCTTGCGACACCGATGAATATGCAGGATTACTAAACGGCAGACTATGAAAATCTGCATTTAGGCTTGTAGTTTTTTGGTAAACAGATTAAAATAAAACTATTCATCAATATTTGAAAGTAAAAGAGGAACAAATCAGTGACGATAGAAGAATTACTTGAACAGTGCATCCAGAAGAATCTGATTGATCTGACAATCAGCGGATTAAAAAAGAAAAACGAAGAACTTCCGGTAAAGATAAAGGTACGTCCGGTTGCCATGAAAGATAAAATAGAATATCAGGTTTCAGAGTTTATCGGAAGGAAAGTATTTCATAAGAATTATAAAAAAGACGAATTGAAAAAGAAGATTACAGACTGGATGCAGGAGGACTACAAGCAGGCACAGTTTACCATGACCGATGCAACGGCACAGATTTTGTCCGGGAAGCACAGCCAGACCGTGAAATACAAAAAATGTAAGGAAGTCCGGGTGCAGAGGGATTTGTCGCACAACCGTACCAAGCGTTACATTCTGCCGGAAGGAACGCCGGTTGGATTTCTGATTGATCTGGGCGTTATGACCAAAGAGGGTAAAATTGTACGGCAGAAGTATGATAAATACCGTCAGATTAACCGCTTTCTGGAATTTGTTGAAGACATTCTGCCGCAGTTAAGCAAAGAACGGGAGCAGACGATTATTGATTTTGGCTGTGGGAAGTCCTATCTGACCTTTGCCATGTACTATTATTTAAAGGAACTGAAAGGCTATGATATCCGTATTATCGGGCTGGATTTAAAGGAAGATGTCATTGCACACTGTAATGAGTTAAAGGACAAATACGGCTACGGAAAGCTGTCATTTCTTGTCGGGGATATTGCATCCTATACCGATGTTGATGCGGTTGATATGGTGGTGACACTGCATGCGTGTGATACGGCAACGGACTATGCGCTGGCTAAAGCCGTGCAGTGGGGCGCAAAAGTCATTTTATCCGTACCGTGCTGCCAGCATGAAGCCAACAGAATGATGGAAAATGAACTGTTACAGCCGGTGTTGCAGTATGGTATCTTAAAAGAACGCATGGCGGCAATTATGACGGATGCCGTACGGGCAAATCTTCTGACAGCAAAAGGGTATGACACACAGATACTGGAATTTATTGATATGGAACATACACCGAAAAATCTGCTGATTCGTGCGGTTTATACCGGAAAAGACAGTGAAAATGCAGCAGAAGCATTGAAAAATATGGAGGAAGCACTCCATTTGAATCTGACCTTAAATAAACTGCTGGGCGAATAGGCCGCAGATGGATAATGGAAAGGATTAAGTTATGGACAACAGGGAAAATGCTACATATAAATATATTATATTGGCAGTCGCATTTATGGTAACTGTCGTGGTTACATTTATATCCATGAATTATGAGACGTCAGCCATATCGACAATGACAATGACACAGGCAACGCTTCCGGTCGTTATGATGCAGACCGAAGAAGGCCAGTTGTTTAACCGGTTATACGGTTATACACAGAAAGTCGATGCTTCAATGATGGGAGAAACACTGACACCGCTGCCGACAGATAAGAAATTGTCCGTTGTAGTGGATTTGTATGGACAGGAATTAGAGGGTGTTTCGTACAAGGTAAGAGATTTAAGCGATTTATCGCTGATTGAAAATACAAAAGTAGAAGATTATACGCAGGACGAAAGCCGTGCAGATGTTGTGCTTAATATTAAGAATCTGATTGATAACAATAAAGAATATCTGTTAGAGGTTACGATATCGACAAAAAAGCAGGAAGAAATTTATTATTACACGCGGATTATCAGCGGTACGGATTTTCAGGTGCAGGATAAATTGAATTATGTGCTGGAACTCAACAGCTATGCGTATGACCAGACACAGTTGAAAAATCTGACACAGTATCTGGAAACGACATCTTCCGGAGATAATTCCAATTTCGGAAAGGTCAATATTCACAGTAAGCAGTCACAGGTTGGCTGGGGTGAATTAGGACCGTTTATTGAAAGTGACAGAATTCCTTCAATTACACAGATTGGTCAGGAAACGGCAGAAATTACAATAGATTATATGGTGGGTGCAGAAAATGATAATGATTCCTATGATACATATCGTGTAAAAGATTACTATAAAATACGCCAGTCCGGCAGTAAATTGTATCTGCTCGATTATGAGCGTGAGGCAGGGCAGTATTTTGACGGTCAGAATGATTTTCTGTCATCCTCCAAAATTAATCTGGGTATACAGCCGGATACGGATGTGATGGCGCAGGCAAGTGATAATGGGCAGTATACGGCATTTGTCAGCCGGAATACACTCTGGGAACTGGATTCGGACAATTCAGAATTAACAAAGGTCTTTTCATTTGATGCAGAGGATTCGGACAATATCCGGGAACGCGGCAGCCAGCATGAAATCCGCATTATGAGCGTATCGGACGAAGGCAGCCTTTATTTTCTGATCTGCGGCTACATGAGCCGTGGTGCGCACGAAGGGGAAATGGGCATTTCGCTGTGTTCGTATAATTATGGGGAAAATGTGGTGCAGGAAGAACTGTATCTGCCGGTAGATGTTTCCTATGAGAGTATGGAAGAACGCATTGGCGGCATTGCTTATGTGAATGACAACAATTTGTTTTATATTTTAATTGACGATACATTGTATGCCATTAATTTAATCAGCCGTGAAGTCATGACAGAAGTTTCAGGGCTGGCACAGGGAACGTATGCCGTTTCTAAAGGCAGAAATATGATTGCATACAGCGAAAATCATTCGCAATATGATACGGACAGTATCCGCATTTTCAATATGCAGGATGGCACGGATTATACCATTCGTGCAGATGCGGGTGAAAAGCTCAAGGTGCTGGGCTACATTAATTCAGATTTTATTTATGGCATTGCTGATGCAGAGGACATTGTATCCGAAGGCGACGGCAATACTTTTTTCCCGATGTATCAGGTGAATATTATGGCATCGGATTATACTATGCAGAAAGAATATAATGAGCCGGGCATTTATGTGTCGAATGCGATTGTCGATAAGCTGCGTGTGAATCTGTACCGTGTTGTGAAAAATGCAGACGGCAGTTTTTCAGAAACAACGATGGATCAGCTGATTAACCGGGAAGAAAACAGCACCAGTGACGGTCTGGTTATTGATACCATTTCAACGACCAACCGAAAGACCGAGGTGATTCTTGTGTTAAAAAAAGCGATTTCTAATGTGAATAATATCACGGTGCGTTACTCAGATAAGATGATTTTTAAGAAGGATGAAACATCGGATTTATTAATGAAACACTAATGAGAGGTTTGCATGAAAAAGTTTAAGAAAATCATACGGGCAGTTTTGGTGCTTGCGGTGCTTGCGGGACTCATTTATCTGATTCCAAAAGTGATTACGGTTGTGCGTTTAAAACGTGCGGCGGATTCTTATGTAGCGGCAAGCTCGGTCAGTACCTTTAAAGATTCAAAGACAACGATTATCTATGATACGAATGACCAGGAACTCTGCACAATGAAGAATACAAAGGATATGTATTATGTGTCGTATCAGGAGATTCCGGTGACACTGGTCAATTCCTTTGTCGTCATGGAAGACCGCCAGTTTTATAAACATTCCGGTTATGATATCAAGGCAATTCTGCGTGCTATTGTGATTAATCAGAAAAGCAATGATATTGCGCAGGGGGCAAGTACCATTACCCAGCAGCTTGCAAGAAATATTTTCCTGTCGCAGGAAGTGACATGGCAGCGTAAGGTTGAGGAGATTTTTATTGCGGTCGGTCTGGAAAAGAAGTACAGTAAGAATCAGATTCTGGAATTTTACCTGAACAATATTTATTTCGGAAACGGATATTATGGCGTGGAAGCTGCGGCAAGAGGATATTTTGACAAATCCGTGTCAGAGCTTACGCTTGCGGAACAGACTTTTATCGCGGCGATTCCCAACAATCCGACACGCTATAATCCGCTGACAAATTATGACAATACCGTCCAGCGTAAAAACCTCATTTTACAGCAGCTTTACGAGGCGGATGATATTGGTTCGCTCGACCGCTATATGGCTGAAACAGAAGAGGTTGTCTTAAATCCGCATCAGACAGAGGAGATTAACAATTCGGTTGTAACGTATGCAAGGCACTGTGCAACCGAATCGCTGATGAGTGTATCGGGCTTTACCTTCCGCTATAATTTCAGTTCGGAAGACGATTATAATGCATATGAAGCTACGTATGATACATTTTACAATATGTGTCAGCAGAAGCTTTTAAGCGGTGGTTACAGCATTTACACCTCCATTGATATGAATATACAAAATCAGTTACAGCAGGCAGTAGATAACAATCTGGCGGCATATACGGAAAAGTCTTCGGAAGGTGTATACAGTATGCAGGGAGCGGCAACGTGTGTGGATAACAGCACCGGAAATGTGGTGGCGATTGTCGGTTCGCGCAGTCAGGAAGACATCAAGGGCTATGTTTTAAATCGTGCGTATCAGAGTTACCGCCAGCCGGGCAGTTGTATTAAGCCGTTAAATGTCTACACACCGTATTTGCAGCTTGGCAATACGCCGGATACGAAGGTTACCGATTCGCAGATTGACGGCGGTCCAGCCAATGCCGATGCAAGCTATGCCGGAGAGATGACGTTGACAGATGCCGTAAAATGGTCTAAAAATACGGTTGCATGGAACATTTATCAGCAGATTACGCCAAAGACGGGAAGTTCCTTTTTAATAAAAATGGGATTTCATAAAATCTGGGTGGATAAAGATTACAATGCCGGTGCATTAGGCGGTTTTACGTATGGTGTGACAACGGAAGAAATGGCAGGCGGATATGCAGCACTTGCCAATGACGGTGTATACAGAAAAGCAACCTGTATCCGTCTTATTGTAGATGCTTCCAATAAAACGGTTGTCAATGAAACGAACCGTGACAGCAAGGTTTATGATAAAAGTGCATCGCGCATGATGACACAGATGTTAAGGGAAGTTGTATTAAGCGGTACGGGAACATCAGCAAATGTGGAAAATGCAGTTGTTGCCGGAAAAACGGGAACGACAAATGCCAGCAAAGATGTATGGTTCTGCGGATATAGCAAGTATTACACCACAACGGTATGGGCAGGATACGATTATCCAAAAGAAATGTCCGGTGTCAACAGCCGTGTCAATGCAATCTTTAAAGATTTTATGACGGCGGTGCATACCAATCTGCCTGTAACAGATTTCAGTACGGTTACACAGCAGACAACACAACCGGAGACGACAGCGGCAGTACAGGAGGAAACGGAATCCTTACCGCAGGAAACTACAGCAATTGTGCCGGAAACGGAAACGACAGGTATTGAACAGGTAACACCGCAGCAGGTTCCGTCCACGACAGCACAGGTGCCAACAACAACACCGTATCAGCGATGGACGACAGCACCGGCACAGCCAAAGACAACGGCACCGATGCAGTATGGCGATATTGACGCCACGACAAGAACCGATCCCGATGCAACGGCACGCGGAGAGTGGTAAATGTGAACAAGCCATAAATCAAAGCTTGTTCACATAACACTTTGTGCCGACAGCGGCACAAAGTCGTCCGTTGATGCGGGTAGATGAGAAATCGAACAAGCCATAAATTAAAGGGATAGGAAAATGTGAATCAACATTTTCCTATCCCTTTTTGCCGGGCAGCGCCCAAAGCCTGCATACATTAATATTACTTGCCGTAATGTGTTTCGTTGTATTCCTTAACACGCTGCTGGATTCTTTCAACAGGGCTTAATAAGTTGCTGATAGAAGAATCGTGGTTTAACGTATCAACTAATAAAGCAATGTATTTGCTCATATCTACATTGATATACCAAGGCTTAGAAAGCAGTTCTTCCGGCTGGTATACAAGGTTCGTTGTAAGAACACGGTCGATAACGCCGTTTTCATAAGCTTCATCAAATTTCTTAAATCCATTTGTGAACAGACCAAAGGTTGTCGCACAGAAGACTCTCTTTGCTTTTCTTCTCTTTAATTCAGCAGCAACATCAATCATGCTTTCGCCGGAAGAAATCATATCGTCGATGATGACAACATCTTTTCCTTCTACGTTAGAGCCTAAGAACTCATGGGCAACAATCGGGTTACGTCCGTTAACAATCTTTGTATAGTCACGTCTTTTATAGAACATACCCATATCCAGACCGAGGACGTTTGCAAAGTAAACAGCACGTCCCATACCGCCTTCATCCGGGCTGATAACCATCATATGGTCGCTGTCGATGTGTAAATCGTCAACACCCAGTAAAAGATATTTAATAAACTGATACGTAGCAGAAACGGATTCAAATCCCTTTAACGGAATTGCGTTCTGTACACGCGGGTCATGTGCATCAAATGTAATGATGTTATCCACACCCATATCTGTGAGTTCCTTTAATGCAAGTGCGCAGTCTAAGGATTCACGTCCTGAACGTTTATGCTGTCTGCTTTCATACAGGAATGGCATAATAACGGTAATTCTGCGTGCTTTACCACCGGCAGCAGCGATAACACGCTTTAAATCTGCATAGTGGTCATCCGGTGACATATGGTTCTTATAACCGCATAAAGAATATTCAAGGCTGTAATTACATACGTCAACCATGATATATAAATCATATCCACGTACGGAATCGTTTAAAACACCCTTTCCTTCACCGGAACCAAAACGAGGGGTGCTTGCACTTACGATATAAGAATCTCTTTTATATCCGCTGAAAGCGAGTGTAGATTCATCTTCGTGGTCGCGCTGTTCTCTCCAGTCAACAAGATAATTATTTACCTTTTTGCCTAATTCTGAGCAGCTGGCTAAAGGAACGATACCTAAGGTACCATATGGAATAGTTTGTGTGTGACGTTCGTCTCGTGGCATAATTAAAATCCTCCATTAGTATAATACGATACAAATTTGTATTTAACACAATATAAAATATAATCATTCTTTGCCGATAAGTCAATGATTTCCTAAGGTTTTTGCCCTGTTTTTTTCAAAAGACGGATATCGGCACCCGCAAGCTTTAACAGCTTATAAGCACTGGTGAGGCGCGAAAAAATTCGCTCCGAATACATGTTGCGGATATCTGAGAGCGAAAGGTTGGTTGAGATAACCACGCTTTTTCTTCTGAGAATCCGTTCATTGATACAGTAAAACAGGCGGGAACTGGTGTAGCTGTTGGCAAATTCCGTGCCGAGGTCATCAATAATGAGCAGATCACAGTCTAAAATGTAGCTGCTGTCAATTGCCGTATCAGATGTATCCGGCTTGTTAAAATCCTGCTGTTCAAAGCACTGGAACAATTCCACGGCAGTCAGGTAAATGACACTGTGCGAAGAATCAAGCAGTTCCTTTGCAATGCAGTTGGTTAAAAAAGTCTTTCCAACACCGGTATCGCCAAAAAGCAGCAGATTATCATAGGTGGTGTCAAATTCATCCACAAAGCGGTGGCATATGGACACAATATTCTGCATATTATTATAGGGTGTCAGTCCAATGGACGGAATCGGCGTTTTTTTATCATACCATTCATAGGAAAAGGTATCAAAATTTTCCGTCGTGATGATATTTTTTAAATTAGAATCGTGATACACCAGCTCAATGGCTTTTTTGGTGAAGCAGGCACATTTATGCTGACCGATATAGCCGGTATCCTTGCATTTCGGACAGGTATAGACAGGTTCTAAATAGTCTGCAGGTCTGCCAAGAGCGGCAAGACAGGCGGCTTTACGGTCTGCAAGTTCTGAAAGCTTTTTCCGGTAGGCGGTCTTGTAATCCGGATTTTTTAACATTTCTGCCGCCGCCTGCATGGAAAGCCCGATAATATCGTCTTCGATTTGGGCAATTTCAGGACATGCGGCAGTCACCTGCGCATACCGTTCATTCTGGATATGTCGGTTTTCGGTGCGGATCGCATCGTAAGTCCGCATAATTGCATCATGTTGGGAATTGGTAAGTGCCATAACCTTGTCCTTTCTAGCTGTTATTGCTGATTAAAGCGCTCTCTAAGCTGTCAATGTCGGTATCACGCTGGTGAAAATTGTGAAAACGGTTGTTATTCGTGCCGGGAGCAGAAGCTGCATTGGATGCTTTTTTCTGATTGCGCAGCAGTTCATATTCAGCATCTGATTTGCGGATATCTTCGGGTGTTTTTACATTTGCCTTATTCCACTTGGTAAGGATAGAGTCTGCGTATTCAAAACTCGGCTGATGCGTTGCCTTTAAAGTGCGGTTGCAGGCTTCAATAATCATATCGGCATCAAAGCAGTACGTGTCCGTCCATTTGGTGATAAACTCCCGTTCCCGCTGTCCGGGGTCGCGGCTTCCGATGCCAAAAGCATTCATCACGGAGTAAATGGTCATATTGTGGTTTGCTGTTTCAAGCTTTGCCTGTTTGACGGAAGTAATTCCGGCTTCTGCCCAGCTGGCAGCAATTTTTTCAATATAGCGCATACTCTTATGACCCTTTTGTACGCAGTAGCCGACCAGATATTCAATCAGGTCTGCGGGCAGTTTTAAGGTGTCGTAAAAATAGGCAATCCGCTGAAGTGCAGAAGAACCAAGAGGTTCGCCCATGTATTCTTCTACGGCGAATAAAAGCATGGCAAAATTTTCATCGCCAAGTTTAAATTCGCTGATGCGGGTCATGGAATAGGATTCCGGACCAGCGGTTTCTTTTGCGGCTGCCGTTTCCATCAGAGGAGCCACAGCGGATGTCATAGTGTGAGGTGCAGAAGCTGACACGGCAGTATTGACAGCCGGACTGTTTACGATGGCATTTGGCATGCCAGAATTGTCTGCATAGCGGGGGTCAGCCCCCCTGGAAGCGGACGAAGCGGATAAATCCGTAAAGGAGATGCCTGTCAGCATGCCGTCCGGGCTGAAATTTAAGCGCAGGGCATTCATTTTATCCCAGTAGCGCAGCCCGCGCAGAATGTCGGCTTCCGTCTGGTTGAATAAATCTGCCATTTCAGACACAGATAAAGAAATGTGACCGGCAGACACACAACGCAGAAGATACAAATATATTTTTACAAATTCACCATTTGCCTGTGGCATTAAGGTGTCAATAAAATAATTGGAAACGGCGGTGTTATCCGCACGGTTTTCCATATGTAATGTAATTGTATTCATACAAAAAACTTCCTTATCAATTCAGTTTCTTCATTATAACACACACCAAAACAAAATCAACAGGTGGAAAACACAGGGTTATCCACTGGGGATATTGTGGATAATGTGGATAACTTGTAAAAGAAAAATGAAATGCGTGTAAAAAGCGGAATTGTGGACAAGTCCTTATAAACAGGAAATCCACACACAGAATCAACAAAAATGTGATTAAGTATGTGGATAATGTGGATAACTATGTTGAAAACCAAACTATTTTACTGAAATTATTGAGAAATCAAGGCTTCCCCGATTTGATAGACATTTCCGGCACCCATAGTTATCAACAAATCGCCGTTGATACAATTTTTTGATAAAAATTTCTCAATTTCTTCAAAAGAGCCAAAATAAAAACACTCTTTGCCCAGTTTTTCGATTTCGTGTTTTAAATCAAGAGAGCTGATGCCCAGTGTATCCGTTTCTCTTGCAGCATAAATATCGGCAAGAACAACCTTATCTGCGTGGGAAAGCGCTTCTGCAAATTCCGTGAGCAGAATTTTGGTACGCGAATACGTATGCGGCTGGAATACACACCAGACGGTTTTGTGCGGATAATGGGCAGCCGAAGCAAGCGTTGCCTTAATCTCATCCGGGTGGTGGGCATAGTCGTCAATGACTGTGACACCGTTAAATTCGCCTTTCTTTTCAAAGCGGCGTTCTGTACCGTGAAAACCTGAAAGACCGGTGGCAATCACTTCAAGTGAAAGTCCCAGCTTTTTTGCGGCGGCAATGGCGGCAAGAGAATTGTATACATTATGCACGCCGGGAACAGAAAGATGAATCTGGCCGGAAGGTGTTCCTTCTATTAAAAGAGTGTACGTGCAGCAGCCCATTTCATCAAAAGCAATATCTGCAGCGCTGTACATGCTCTTAGCCGGGTCAGAACCGACAGTAATGACTTCACAGGAAGTGTCCTGATAGAAGTATTCGTAATTGTCAATATCGGTATTGATAATTAAAGTACCGTCTGCCGGAAGCTTTTCCGTAAACAGCTTAAAGGAATGACGGATATCGTCAATATCCTTAAAGAAATCGAGGTGGTCTTCCTTGACATTTAAAATAATGTTCATGGTCGGGTGGAAGGATAAGAAGCTGTTGGTATATTCACAGGCTTCTGTTACAAAAATACCGGACTGTCCGACACGGATATTACCGCCGATACTGTCTAAAATGCCGCCAACAGAAATGGTCGGGTCACAGTTACCTGCCATTAAAATCTCCGTCAGCATGGAAGTTGTCGTTGTTTTTCCGTGTGTACCGGCGATATTGACAGCAGTTTTGTAGTTGGTCATAATCTGTCCGAGCAGTTCAGCACGGGTAATCGTAGGAATACCCGCAGCTCTTGCTGCCGAAAGTTCAGGATTGGTGTCCCTGATGGCAGCTGTGTAGACTACTAAGTCAATGTCACTGGTAATATTGTCAGCCGTCTGGTTGTATACAATATGACAGCCTGCGGCAGTAAGTTCTTTCGTGAGTGCAGATTCAGCAGCATCTGAGCCGGATACGGTAAAATTCTTATCCCGCAGTATATGTGCAAGACCGCTCATGCTGATTCCTCCAATACCGATAAAATGTACATGAATAGGATTATTAAAATTAATATGATACATGGTTGAATCCTTTCTTATTAAATATAGCAGATGAAAAACATCATACAATCATATTATAAACGTATTGCGGAAAAATTCAAACTTTATTTTCACCGGTGCTGACATAATATTTACGGTACAGATGTCATATGGATTGCTCCGTGCTGCGCACTTTCACAATCCTGCCCAGTATTCGCATATCGTGAAGCATTCGCTTTACTTTTATGCGAATACTGGGCGGGTCATGAATCCTTACAGCCGCGCTTGCGCGAGCGCATCGCGGTGATAAGGATTATGACCTTGACATCTTAAATTATATCGGAAAAATAGGTATTATTTGAAAATATCAGCATAAAATGTAAATTGTATTGCGTATGTGTTATATACAAGTGCAATTGTTTTATTAAAGGATAAAAATATTTAGAATTTTACAAAATTCTTTTTACTTAATGAGTCACATATGATATAATTGTTTTATCAAAACAGGTTTATTATTATAACATCAGAGGTGATAGCATGATTAAAAAAGAGATGATTGCCATGTTATTGGCAGGGGGACAAGGCAGCAGACTGGGAGTGCTGACTGCAAAGGTAGCGAAGCCTGCGGTATCTTTTGGTGGAAAGTATAGGATTATCGATTTTCCATTGAGTAACTGCATTAATTCAGGCATTGATACGGTAGGTGTGCTGACACAGTATCAGCCGTTAAGACTGAACTCGCATATCGGTATTGGTATTCCGTGGGATTTGGACAGAAATGTCGGTGGTGTAACCGTACTTCCGCCGTATGAAAAGAGTTCAAACAGTGAGTGGTATACAGGAACAGCCAATGCCATTTATCAGAATCTGGAGTATATGGAACAGTATAATCCCGATTATGTTTTGATTTTGTCAGGAGATCATATTTATAAGATGGACTACAAAATCATGCTGGATTATCATAAGGCGAACAATGCGGATATTACGATTGCCGCAATGCCGGTTCCGATGGAAGAAGCGAGCCGTTTTGGTATCGTGGTAACAGATGAAGATAACCGCATTACAGAATTTGAGGAAAAACCGACGCAGCCAAAGAGCAATCTGGCGTCAATGGGTATTTACATATTCAGCTGGAAGGTATTAAAGGAAGCTTTAATCAAGCTGAAAGACCAGAATGAATGTGACTTTGGCAAGCATGTTATTCCGTACTGCTTCGAGAACAATAAACGCATTTTTGCGTATGAGTACAACGGATACTGGAAAGATGTCGGAACACTCAGTTCTTATTGGGAAGCAAATATGGAATTGATTGATATTATCCCGGTGTTTAACCTGTATGAAGAATTTTGGAAGATTTATACCCGCACGGATACGATTCCGCCGCAGTATATCGGGGAAAATGCTTACATAGAAAAGAGTATTATCGGTGATGGAACGGAAATTTACGGAAAGGTTTATAATTCCGTTATCGGTGCCGGCGTCGTCATAGAAGAAGGCACGGTGGTACGTGATTCAATTATTATGAACAATTCTGTTATCGGAAAAGACAGTATTGTTACAAAGTCGATTATTGCAGAAGATGTTCAGATTGGCAGCCATGTTGAACTTGGGGCAGGCGAAGAAGCAGAGAATGTATTTAAACCAAAAATTTATAATTCAGGCCTTGTTACAGTCGGTGAATGTTCCGTTATCCCGGACAATGTAACAGTAGGTAAGAATACAGCTATTTCCGGCGAGACGACCATTGATGATTATCAGGAAGGGCAGCTTGCAAGCGGAGGCATCATAATTAAGGCAGGTGATAATGTATGAAAGCAATAGGAATTATTCTGGCCGGTGGCAATAACAAACTGATGAAAGATTTATCAAAAAAGAGGGCAATCGCGGCAATGCCGGTTGCGGGAAGCTACAGGGCAATTGATTTTGCATTAAGTAATATGTCCAATTCCCGTATTAATAAAGTGGCTGTTATTACACAGTACAATGCCCGTTCTTTAAATGAGCATTTAAGTTCATCAAAATGGTGGGATTTCGGAAGAAAGCAGGGCGGACTGTTCGTATTTACACCGACAATTACAGCAGACAGCAGCTACTGGTACCGCGGCACGGCAGATTCTTTATATCAGAATCTGAATTACTTAAAGACAAGCCATGAGCCGTATGTTGTTATCGCATCCGGTGACGGTATTTATAAGATGGATTATAATAAAGTGCTGGAGTACCATATCGAAAAGAAAGCGGATATTACGATGGTTGTCAAGAAAATGACAGACCGTTCGGAGATTAACCGTTTCGGACTGGTAACGATGACAGAGGAAGGACGGATTACCGATATCGATGAGAAACCGCTGGAAACCAATCTTTCCACTGTTTCAACAGGAATCTATGTAATCCGCAGAAGACTGCTGATTGAACTGATTGAAAAGGCAGCTTCAGAAGACCGTCATGATTTTGTAAGGGATATTCTGATACGTTATAAGAATATTAAAAAGATTTACGGATATAAGCTGGAAAGCTATTGGAGCAATATCTCATCCGTAAGGTCTTACTATAAAACGAATATGGACTTTTTAAAGAAAGATGTCCGTGATTATTTCTTTAAGCAGTATCCGGATATTTATTCAAAGGTAGAAGATTTACCGCCGGCAAAGTACAACTGTGGTGCACAGGTCAGCAACAGCCTTGTATCAAGCGGCTGCATTGTCAACGGTACAATTGAAAATTCGATTTTGTTTAAAAAGATTTATATCGGAAATAACAGTGTGGTAAAGAATTGCATTATTTTAAATAATGCATATATTGGAGATAACTCTTATCTGGAGAACTGCATTGTGGAAAGCGGAAGTACCATTAAAGCCAATACCAATTACAAGGGTGAGGGTGAACCGCTGATTCTTGATGAAAACAGTCCGATTTATTACTAAAAAACTGCAACGACACAAAAAGATTATGGCTGCAACAGGGGGCAGCAGAAGGGGCGCTTATGAATATTACAGACGTACGTGTTAGAAAAATCAGCAAAGAAGGAAAGATGAAGGCAGTTGTATCGGTTACAATAGATGATGAATTTGTTGTACACGATATTAAGGTTATCGAAGGCGATAAGGGGTTATTTATTGCGATGCCAAGCAGAAGGTCGTCAGACGGTGAGTACAGGGATGTAGCCCACCCAATCAACACCTCGACAAGAGAACGGTTACAGGCGGTGATTCTGGAAGCCTATGAAAAGGCAGAAGAATCGCCAGAGGAATAACAGGCAATAAAATTGTAAAGTAAAATAAAAAGGCTGCACAGAAAGAGTAGTATCTGTGCAGCTTTTATTTCTTGTATTCCGTATCACCGGTCAACAATATTCCCTTTCAGTTTCCGGAATGTCGATGGGGACACGCCATTTACTTTCTTAAAGGCGTCGCCGTAGTAGTTGCTGTTATCATAGCCGCATTCAAAGGCGATTTCCGTAATGCTCATGCCGGTTTCCAGAAGCAGTTTTTCAGAATGATTAATCCGCACATTATTTAAGTATTCTTTAAACCCCAGACCGTTTGCAGACTTGAATTTTTTGGAAAAGTACGAAGGATTTAAGTGCAGCAGTTCTGCCATGTCATCCAGTGTAATATTATTTTTAAAGTGTTCGTTAATGTAGTCTACGGCAATCTGGAGTGCTTCATCGGTGGCACGTGTGTTGTTGTTGACAATCAGAATTGAAGCATCATTAATATATCGTAAAATACGCACGACCAAGGTCTGAAAATACATTTTTAACATGCAGTTTGAAAAAATATCAGACGACTGGTGTTCGGCAAGAATCAGACTCAGCATAGCATTGATATCGCTGCGGCAGTCCTCCGGCAGATAAAAGATTTTGGAAAACAGGTGGCTTTGCAGCCATACTGTGCCGAATTCTGCAACCAGCTCGCTTAAATAACTCTGTGTAAATTCAATCGATACACATTCATGCAGGGCAGCATCTGAGTAAGAAGTGCGGTGCAGCGTATCTGCGGGAATAAATGTAATATTGCCGGGCGTCAGGTGGTAGACATTGTTTTTGATAAATAAATCGCAACCGCCGCTGATCAGGTAAAACATTTCATAATAAGAATGTGCATGCGCAGAGTGCATATGGTAAGACGCCTGATGGGTCTTTTTGGAAATTTCAAATCGTGATGTTACAGCCATAGAAATCCTCGTTTCTGAACAATTTTATAAAATTTTGTTCGGATGTTTTTTGAATATAAAATGGTAAAAATGCACAAAAAATCATAATATATTTGCGTAATATTAACATATACTATATTTTACACCTAAAATAATCAGTAAACAAGAGCAAAAATCACTATTTTTTTGTAGAAAAGGTGGGATGTTTGTGATAGATTAGAGTCATTGGAGAGATTTAACAAAAATGTAACACGAATTTTACATTTTTGATTAAAAATTGACAATAGGGCTAATTTCACGAGAGGAGAGTAATTATGAAGACTAAAAAGTCAAAAAGAGTAATGGCGGTCGTAATGGCGGTTTTACTCACAGTAGGTATTATGCCTATGGACTGGGCTGTAACAAAGGCAGCAGCAAGTACAGTCCACTCTTTTGATGCAACAGCGCAGGCTTCAGTTGGGGATGACAAAGCCGTGATTGCAGAGGGAACAACATTTAATGACGGGTACTTTAAAATCGTAGGAAAAGTGACCCAGAGAACCAACAGTGACGGAAGCATAAAGGCTTACGAACTGGCATCTAAGGCGGCAGGTGCCGTGCAGTTTACAACGGAAAGCACTTCTTCCGTAGTAGTAGGATTAAGCAGTACGGGCGGTTCTAATGAATCCGCAGTGGCACTGATTAATACAGCGGACAATAGTGTGGTTGCAGAAGATGCAGGAACAGCTGTTGTAGCAGGAACAAAAAAGACAGAGTTAAAGTATACAGCATTACCGGCAGGTACCTATCAGGTTGTATCACCGGAAGATGCAGAACGTAACAGAGGCGCAAGATTCTTAGACATTACTGTTGAGGAAGAAGAAGCTGCAGCAGTTACAACAACTTATGCATTCGCAGTTGCAGACCTTTCACCGGCAGCTTACAGCGTAACAGCCGATAAGACAGCAATTGCTGAAGGAACAGTCTTTGCTTCTGATTATGTAAAGACTGTCGGAACAGCAACATTCAGAACAAAGAGTTCTTCCGATTTCAGTGCATTAAAGGCAATTGAACTTGGTTCAAAGGCATCCGGTGCATTACAGTTTACTGTAACAGGTACTGCTTCAGTATCTTTTGAAGCAAGCAGTACAGGCGGTTCGAATGAATCGGCAATTGCACTTGTAAATACAGCAGACAACAGTACGGTTGCAGAAGATGCAGGAACAACTATTGTTAAGGGAACAAACGCAACAAAGCTTACATACAGCAGCTTACCGGCAGGTATTTATCAGATTGTATCACCGGAAGATGCAGAACGTAACAGAGGTGCCAGAGTATTAAGTTTTACGGCAGAGCAGACAGCAAGCGGCGAAAGACCGGCAAGAAAAGCATGGGAAGACGTAGCAGCACCGGCAATTGGTGAGATTACGGCAGCAGACGGTAAAATTACAGTTCCGTTTACAATGGTAATCGGCTATGACGGTGCAGACAGTGTATCCGTTGATATGCAGAATGCAGCAGGAACGGTTGTAGCCACAGAAAATTATGCAAAAGATGCAGCAGAAGGTGTAGTTACATTTACACCGGCTGCAAGCGGTGATTATACATTTACAATTACAGCAGCAAGAAAAGATGAAGCAGACAAGACAGGAACAGATAAGGAATTTAAGGGCTTTGAACTTCCTCTTGCTAAGCCGTCTTTCCAGAGTGCAACAAGCCAGGGCGGTGGTAAGGTTTCACTCGTATGGGACGAAGTGACAGAAGCTTCTTCTTATGAAGTATCATACAGCGAAAACGGAACAGACTTTACACAGCCTGTATCTGTAACAGGAACAGAATATGTCGTTTCAGGACTGACAGTCGGCAAGGAATATACTTTCAAGCTGACAGCAGTCAGAGTATTACCGGCAGCCGTTTCAGAAGCTGCAACGATTACAGCAAAAGCAACTGCAGAAGCACAGCAGGTATGGGCTTTTTCAGCATTCGGTCAGGGCGTCAGCTCAGATGAAAAGAATGCAGGCTATGAAGGCAGTGCGAATGACGGAAAGGTAACACTTTGGAATTTAAACAGCAAGGGTAAGATTGTACCGGCTTCTACAGACGGTTTATCCTTCTACTATACAGCCATTCCTTCTAATATGAACTTTACATTGTCAGCAACCGTAACAGTTGATGAATGGACATTGACAAACGGTCAGGAAGGCTTTGGTTTAATGGCGGCCGACAGAGTTGGTAAGAACGGTGATTCTTCTGTATTCTGGAACAACTCCTATATGGCATCTGTCACAAAGGTTGAATACTATGTAAACGCAGATGGCAGCATGGCATTAGACACGATTAAGCAGGGTGGCACAACAGCACCGGAGGGTTCTGTAAAGGCAACAATGAAGTTAGGTATCGGCTCACAGGAAAAGACAGGTGTTACAAAGGCAAACCTTTCTAAGCTTGAAGCAAACGATACAGCAACCGTAAACAATGAATTCAGTTCAAAGATGACAACACTGGAAAGCTCCGGTGTAACGGGAAATCTGATTGGCAATGCAACAAAGGATGTTACAGGAACTGTTGAGAATCCGCTGACAACCTTTAAGATGTCTATTCAGAAAAATAACACAGGTTATTTCGTAAGCTATACCAACGAAGCAGGCGAAACTGTGACAAAGAAATACTATGATACAAAGGCATTGGAACAGTTAGATGAAGACAATGTATATGTTGGTTTCTTTGCTTCAAGAACAGCAAAGATTAGCGTAACAGATATTAACTTAACAACGATTTCACCTGAAAATGATGTGGCAAAAGAAGAACAGCCGGTTACAACTGTAGCACCTTCATATAAAGTAACATCTGCTTCTGTATCCAATTCAGAAAGCTACAAGTTATCTTATGTAGCCAATGCAGACGGTCACGTTGTTGTTACTGCAGCAGACGGAACGGTCATTGCAGATGAAGATGTAACAGCCGGTCAGAAATATGTATGGGAAACGACATTAACATTAGGTGAGAATACATTTACAGTAACGATGACACCGGTGGAAGGTTACAGACCAAGTGAATTTGAAGTATTGGATTCTTATGAAGCTTCAACATTTACTTATAAGGTAACATACAACAAGTTTGATGGTGACGTGATTTATGTCGGACCGGATGCGGCATCAGACGGTGTCGGTACAAAGGAAAATCCGATTGACATTTACACAGCAGTAAAATATGTTTCACCGGGACAAAAGATTGTACTCCTTTCAGGTACATACAACTTAGAATCAACAGTTACGGTACAGCCGGGTATCGACGGTACGGAAAGCCAGCCAATCATTATGGCAGCAGAGTCTTCTACAGACAGACCGGTATTTGATTTCGGCAAGAACTGTGAAGGTATGGTATTAGCTGGTGATCACTGGTATTATCAGGGATTTGATGTAACAAATTCAGCAAATGCAAAGGATGGTATCAGACTTTGCGGAAGCAGCTGTACAGTAGATAACGTACGGACTTATCACAACGGTAACACCGGTTTACAGATCAGCCGTTTTACATCAACAGATACTAAAGAAGAATGGCCAAGCAACAACTTAGTATTAAATTGTACATCATACGGCAATGCCGATGAGGGTTATGAAGATGCAGACGGATTTGCAGCAAAGCTGACAATCGGTGAAGGCAATGTATTTGACGGATGTATCGCATACAACAATGCAGATGACGGATGGGATTTATTTGCAAAGGTAGAAACAGGCTCAATCGGTGCTGTAACAATCCAGAACTGTGTAGCTTATGGCAACGGTTATCTGGAAGACGGTACTGATGCCGGTAACGGTAACGGATTTAAGATGGGTGGTTCAAGCATGTCAGGATACCACAAGTTAATCAATTCCGTAGCATTTGATAACAAGGCAAAGGGTATTGATTCTAACAGCTGTCCGGATATTCAGGTAACCAATTCTACATCATACAATAATGGCGGTTCAAACGTAGCCATGTATACAAATGATGCAGCAAATACCGATTTTATGGCAACAGGTGTTCTTTCATGGAGAACACAGAAGACAAGTGTGAATGAAACATTTAAGTTCAAGGGTACACAGGATGCTTCTAAGGTATATCAGTCAAGCAACTATTTCTGGAACTGCACGGAAGCAGGAACAAATAATAGTACAACAGCCGTAACGGCAGACTGGTTTGTATCTACAGACACAAAGATGAATTATGACACACACGTATATGCAGCGATTCCGGTTACAAGAAACAGTGACAATACAATCAATATGAACGGCTTACTGGTACTTACAGCCAATGCAAAGGCTGGCGCTGTTGTAGGCGGTCAGGCTTCTGCAAAGATTGATTTGAGCGGTAAGATGACAGGTGGTCTGTTATTCCAGAAGACAACAGGCAGTGAATCTGTAGAAACAGGTGATATGGCAAATATGATGCTTTATATCCTCTTACTGCTTGGCGCAGCAGGTGTATATGCAGTTTCTAAGAAAAGAAAGCACGCATAGGCATGATACCGGATTCAGACGAATATAAACGAATATAAAAGTCAAGGAACCCCTTTATTGAGGTGACTTAATAAGGGGGTTCTTTTCTTAAAGAAAATATATATTTTGACAATTAAATTAATTGCAAAAAGATATGTATTTTCTTTTGGAAAAGAACAAAAAGGGAGGTTTTTTTACAATGATTAAAAACAGAAGGACAAGCGGACTGCTGAGCATGGCATTGGCAACATGTCTGGTTGTAAGTGCAGTACCGGTACAGACAGTGGATTCTATTTTGGGAAATGCAGCAGGAAGGGTAACAGCTTATGCTGAGGAAACGGCGCAGAGTACAAAGCCGCTTACAACACTTTGGAAAACGCAGGAAGTCGGTACACACGAGGGAACAGGAACTTATGCGTATGATGCAGCAGCAAAGACTGTAACGGTAAACGGTGCCGGTACAAAATTTGATAAATCAGCAGGAAGTGATGATTTATTCTACGCTTATTTTGAGGGTAAAGGAGATTTAACCATTACAGCGAAGATGACCGTCAATAATAACGGCAATGCAGGATACGCAGGACTGTTAATCCGTAATACCGCAGATGAAGCGGGAAGTGCCAGTGCAGCACTGTATGCAGATTTTGCAAATGGAAGCAAGAATCAGATCCGTTACGGATACCATAAAGAAGCAGCAGGCGGCGGTGCATCACAGGTCAATACGGCAGTCACAACCGCTTCTTCTGACATTTATATTAAATTAGAAGTTTCAGAGAATAAAGCAACCTATCACGTTGCTTCGACAGCTGATTTTTCAGATGAAAAGGTAAAGACACAGACAATTTCCGGATTATCCGCAAAGACAATCGGTTTCTTTGCAACAGAAGGAGTAACTGCAGAATTTTCGGATGTAACGGTAACTTCTGCATATACAACGGATGACGGGGCAGATGTTAAAAAGCAGATTTTTGATTCAGAGGCAGGAGAAGTGAACTTCTCACAGTCAAGCAGTAAAGATTACTCAGGAAATTATGATGCCGGAAATTCCTTTGAAACTTCCGCAAACGGCAATATTTTATCCGTAAACCATACAAGAAGTGCGGCAGTTAAGGGAAATATCAGGGATGATAAGGGAATGGATTACATATTATTTCCGGAAACATCAGAAGATATGACGATTTCAGCAGATATTACAGTGACAAAGCTGGATTCCGGTACAGATAAGCAGGGGCTTGCCATCGGACAGTTTAACGCGAAGACCGGCAGCGCCATGAAGTGTGACGTATTACATATCCAGAAAAATATTGTGATTCAGCATACATTTTCAACGGTCAGCGGAACGGGTAACTGCGGTTCTCCAAAGGTTGGCAAAAAAACTGACACAGCAAACGGATATGAGCTGGGCGGCACATATACACTGACTTACACAAAGAGTGGCAATACCGCTAAAATGCAGGTTGTAAGCGCAGACGGAACGGTGCTTATGGGTTCAGAAGCAAATCCGGGCGAATTTGACCTGACACAGTCTTATGCAGACCTGCAGACAGGACAGACAGTACGCTATGGTCTGGCATTTTCAGGTGTTACGGCAGAAATCAGTAACCTGACCTTAAAGAATGCAGAAGGTACGGTTGTATATGACCAGAACGATTATTATGTTGCAGTCGGTGTTGCACCGGTGATTACAAATGCCGCAACAGAAGTGGCTTCTGACAGAAAGAGCATGAATATTACATGGGATGTCGCAGAAGAAGGCTCAGGCAATATTAAATATGCCGTATATGTATCAAAGGATGGCGGTGAATATACAAAGATTTCTGATTCTAAGGTGAACAGCTTCAGTTATGCCGGAATGGACGGCGACGGAAACTATCAGTTTAAGATTGTGCCTTATGGCGGAACAACAATGGGAACAGCCGTAGAAACTGAAATAACGGACTATCAGGCACCGCTTGCACAGGCTGAATTAACAGCCGCAGGCAGTAAATCTAAGGTAGAACTGTCATGGGATGCCGTAGAAGGTGCATCTTCTTATGATGTATACAGAAAACTGGGTTCTGACGGTGAAGCGGTGCTGGTTAAGACAACAGCAGAGAATGCATTTACAGATACAGATGTTGTCGAAGAAGAACCGTATTATTACTATGTTGTAGCAAAAAATGACAAGAATACAAGTAATCCGTCAGCAACGATGCAGGTACTGACATCAGACGGCCATACAGGTGCTTATGTATATGAAAATGAAGCAACAAAACTGACAGTAGCATATAAGTCCAATGATACTGTTTTTGATGATAATGCACTGCTGGTTCTTACAGCAGACGAAGCAGGAACAGCACAGCTTTATGTAAATGACGTGCTGGCAGATACCAAAACTGTCGGTGCGGGCGATGAAATGAAGTTTGAACCTGAATTAAAGAAAGGCAGAAATGACGTTACTGTTATATTTACTGATGCAGAGGGAAATGCGACAAGAAAGACATTTAATTTTGTTGCAAACCCGGATGTTGATATTGTTGTAGATGCGGCATATACAGGCGAAGACGGTGCAGAGTCAGATGGACTGCCGGTATACAAGACTGTTCAGGCAGCAGTCAATGCAGTGCCGGAAGATAATGCAGAAGCCAAAGTGATTTACATTAAAAATGGTGAATATAATGAACGGGTTGAAGTAAAATCACCATATGTAAGTCTTCTCGGACAGGACAGTGAAAAGACCCATTTATTCTATTCTGTATGTGTTGCCAACGGAAATGCAGACAGTATGTGGAACCGTAATGCAATGTATGTAGATACGGCAGCAACAGGCTTCACGGCAGAAAATCTGACGGTTGAAAATTCTTATGACTATACAAACGGTTCGGATCAGCAGGCAGATGCCCTGTGTATTGTAGCTGACCAGACGGCATGTATTAATGTAAGATTAATCGGCTATCAGGATACCCTGCTGACCGATACAAGAACGAAAGATGAAAACGGCAATTATGCGGTAACAAGACAGTATTTCAATAAATGTTATATTACAGGTAATGTTGACTTTATCTATGGTGCAGGTACTTCCGTATTTGAAGACTGTGATATTGTTGCAAGATATACAGAATACAAATCAGACGGATGCTATACAGCCGGAAGAACATATGCTTCCACACCTTACGGATACGTATTTAACAACTGCCGCTTCCTTGCAGAAGAAGGCGTAGCAGACGGCGCATACAGAATGGCACGTCCGTGGGGCGCAGATGATTCAACAACATTTATGAACTGTTACTTAGGCAGGGCGATTTCACTGGAAACATCTTACGGCGACATGAGCGGTAACTTAGCTGAAAATGCAAGATTTGCAGAATACGGTTCTTACGGTCCGGGATATACAGTAAATAATAAGCGCCCATACCTGACAAGTGCACAGGCAGCAAAATTTAAGACGGACACAGTCATGGGGGACTATGATTACAGTGCAAGAACTGCTACATTGTATGGAACACAGCAGGAAAAACCGAAAACAGATGTAACGGTTGTTGATAAGGCAGAGGTTGTTAAGAATGTAGCGGTTGATGAAAATGCCGTAATTAAAAATGCAGCCGGTGAAACCGTAAATCCGGGACAAGTCAGTGTTGTCATTGAAAAAGCCGGAGACAGCGTAATTGACTCAATTATGAAAGGCTTTACAGCTGGCGGAATATTAATTGCTGACGGAAGTACAGTAGATTATTATGACATTGAATTACAGGATGAGAACGGTCAGGCAGTTATGCTTGAAAGCGGTAAAATCCAGATTACATTTGCTTATAAAGAAGGAATTGATTACAGCAAAGTGAATGTAATTGTATATCATCTGAATGAAAAGACCGGTGTCATTGAAAAGCTGGAAACACAGCTTACAAGTGAAGGTATCCGTTTTGAGGCAGACAGCTTCAGTCCGTTTGCAGTATACTATGAGAATAAAACGGTACAAAACGATGATATCACCAAGCCGGATGATACAAAAACAGACGATGTAAAGAAGGATGATGCAGGTTCAGGAACACAGCAGGGTGAGAATACCGGTGATGTGTCAGAGAAATCAGAAAATGCACAGCAGTCTGCGGATACAGGCGTACAGACAGGAGATACAGCCAATGGATTTGGATTCCTTGCAGCAGCAGTTGCAGCGGCAGGAGCAGGTGCTTATGAATTTCTTAGAAAAAGAAAGCTGATTCGCAGATAAAAAAGATAATTACTCAAATTTGATAGCCCGCGGGGCTGCCATGGAAATTCAAAAATTTCGTGGCAGCCTTTTTGCATTGCCGGTAGACGGTTTTGGGAAAGATATATGTAAGAATTTGCATATAAATTGATATAAGAGTGAAAAATATGTAAAATGCACAAAAAATGTGACAAATATCAGTAGTTGAGTAGCAAAAATAACTGCAATCATGGTTGACTATCTGATTTAAAAATAATATAATAAAAACAATTGGTGAAAACTTATAAAAGTTTTTTAAAAAGTTCGTGATTTTTTAAAAATGTGCTAAAAATACGAGGCTTCAGGAATGCTTTTATAAAAACACTAAAAACAAATCAGGAGGACGATTATGAGAAGAAAGGTGACAAAGGCAGCAGCGCTTTTATCAGCAGTACTGATGGCTAGCAGTTCTGTACCGTATGGTGTGTTAATACCTTACAATGTATTGGCAGAAGAAGTAAGTGTAGATGCCGGAGCAGCAGTACAGGAGGAAACAGCAGCAACTGTAGGCAGCGTAACCAACATTAAGACATGGGATGCAGCAGGCTTACTGGCAGCAGCAACAACAGAGGATAGTGGCTTATCCTTAAAGGGTGACGGCTGGACAACTGGAACAGATACAGCCGGAGCAGAAGCATTTGGAACAGGAGATTATGTAAAGGCAGGAGGTGTAAAGCCGACACCAAATAATGGCGCAGTTCCGACAGCAGGATGCTACTTACAGTATACAGCGACCGACAGCGGTAAGCTGACAATTATGGAAAAGACACAGAAGTCTAATAAGAGCTTCTATGTAGTAGATTCAGACGGAGTTGTAAAGGATACAAAGACATCAGGTTCAGCAAGTACATATGATACCATTACAATTGATGTGGAAGAAGGCAAGACCTACTATGCATATATGTCAGGTTCAACAGCAAACATCTTCCAGGTATCCTTAGCAGTCGGTGAAAAGAAGCAGACTGCATGGGCAGATGTTGCAGCACCGGTGATTAACAGTGTAACAACAGATGAAGCCGGAGATTTCGTTGTAGACTTCTCAGCAGTCATTGATGCATACAAGGGTGCTGATGATGTAAAGGTTACAATGTTACAGGATGGTCTGGAAGTATCTACACAGACATTTACAAAGCAGGCATCAACAGCTACATTTGCACCATACCGTTCAGGTACTTACACATTCGTAGTGGTTGCACAAAGATATGGCGAAGCTGATAAGGCAAGTGAAGTTTATACATACAAGGATTATGTACTGGCAGTGAAGAAGCCGGTTATCACATGGGCACAGAACAAGGGTAACGGCGATGTTTACTTAGACTGGATTAATATTGAAGATGCAGATTCTTATTCTGTAGCTTATAAGGAATCCGGAAGCACAGCAGATTACACGGTTGTAGAATCAGCATTATCTGCAGAAACGGGCAATTATACACTGACAGGACTGACAGCAGGCAAGTCTTATGATATCCAGATTAAGGCACTCAGAAAGTCAGACGGTTTTGAATCTGTTTATACAGAAAAAGATTTTGAAGTAACAACAGCAGAAGAACAGCCATGGTATACGGCAATCGTAGGTTCTGCACAGGCAGGCGATGTTACATTTACAACGGCTGACGGTCAGACGGATAATGTAAAGCTTTCCGTATCTGACAATAGCGCAGCAAAGAGTAATAATCAGGAATCACCGGCAATTGCAGGAACAGCCGGAACACTGGAAGTTAAGGGACAGGCAAGCGGTAAGATTTCTGATGATGAAGACGGATTTACATATTACTATACAAAGATTGATCCGAACAAAGAAAACTTTAAGCTGAGTGCAACATTTGAGATTACGGATACTTCTCTCACACCGGATAATCAGACCGGTTTTGGTATTGTTGCAGCCGATGCACTTGGATTAAATGTATGGGGCAATCCGGATTATGTACATAAGTATTTCAACTATGCATCTTCTATGATGTTTAGCTCAAAGCAGAGTAATCCGTTTATGAGAACGGTTACAGGTTATACATCAGCTGATACATCAAGCAATGACGGTGTGGAAAGAAGTGTAACAAATGCTAGGTTTACAGACCAGACAGTTAAATTTGAAGTAGGCAACAAATATACATTTTCGTTAGAAAAGACAGACGAAGGTTATACAGCAGCCTGCAACGGTTCAGAGCAGAAGCTTTCTGATAATTCCTTTACATCTGTACAGGAAGATGGAACAGTTGTAGTTGGTATTGCAGTATCCAGAAAGGTATCTGTAAAGGTATCTGATGTTGAATTTTCAAAGTCTGAAAGCAAGGGTATTACATCAAATGACAACGGTGATACAAAGATTACACCGGACGGAAGAGTATACTCAACAAGTACAAGTGGTTCTTCAAATTATGAATACATCTATGTACCAAATTGTGCAGGTACATTGACAGTATCAAACGGTGATACAGATGTAGTTGTAGATCAGGCAGTTGCTGCAAATGAAGTTGTAAGAGTAAATGTTCCGTTAAACAACGGAAAGAATACTGTAAAGTCAACATTAAAGCCAACAGCAGCAGATAACATTGCAAGCACAGTAGCAGTTATTAAGGAAACAGTTGTTGATCATCAGTCATACGGACAGGAAGGTCAGACTATTATTGTATCTGCAGATGCAGACGCAGAAGGCAAGGGTACAGAAGAAAGCCCAATGAGCTTGTCTAATGCATTAAAGTATGCACAGCCGGGTCAGACCATCTTCTTAAAGAACGGTACTTACAGCGGTGCAAAGGTTGAAAGAAGTGTCAGCGGTACAGCAGATAAGAATATCAACCTTGTAGCAGAATCACTTTCTACAGACGGAACAGACGGTGTAGTATTTACAGGTGAAGTAAGGCTCACAGGTTCATACTGGCATGTATATGGTCTGTATGTAAAAGATTCAGCGGGTGTAGGTATCCAGATTTGCGGTAACTACAATACAATTGAAATGTGTACAGTAAACCACGCAGCAAATTCAGGTATCCAGATCAGCCGTGAAGGCGGTGCAGATAATGATGCCGGAAGAAAGGGCAAGTTATGGCCTACAGGCAACCTCATTAAGAACTGTGAATCATTTGATAACTGTGATAAAGGACGTAATGATGCCGATGGTTTTGCAGCAAAGCTGACTTGTGGTGAAGACAATAAGTTCTATGGCTGTATCAGCCATAACAACATCGATGATGGATGGGATTTATATGCAAAATCCGTATCCGGTGAAATCGGTGCTGTAACAATTGAAAACTGTGTAACTTATAACAACGGCTGGCTGACAACAGATGATGTAACAGCTAAAGGCTATGAATACGGCGAAGGTAACGGCTTCAAGCTTGGCGGTGGTCAGATGAAGGGTGCTCATGTATTAAAGAACAGTATTTCATTTGACAACCATGCAAAGGGTATTACTTCAAACAGCTGTCCTGACTGTAAGATTATCAACTGTATTTCTTACAACAACTCACTGGATAACAGTGCATACAATGTAGGATTAAATACAAAGGATTCTAACATCAAGGCTTGGGAAGTAACAGGATTAATTTCATTAAACAACAGCAAGAATACAAAGCTGGAGGATTTAATCCCATTCGCACTTCACAGTGAAAACAACTATATCTATGACGGTGCAGCTTCTTATAACAATAAGGGCGAACAGGCTACAGAAGACTGGTTTGAAAATGTAGATACATCTGTAAAACCGACAAGAAATGAAGACGGTACAATCAATATGCACGGTCTGCTTCTTTTAAAGGATACAACTAAGAACACAGGTGCAGTATTAGATGTAACAAGTGATGCAGCAAAATCCGTAAAACCGGCAAAGACAACGGTTGTTGAAGAAGAAAAGGTTGTATATGAAATGCGTCAGGATGCAGACGGCAACTGGCATTACTATGCAAATGATAAAATTGCAACGGATTACTGCGGCATGGCATTAAACGAATACGGCTGGTGGTATATCAAGAATGGTGATGTAGACTTCACTTATACCGGTATGGCATGCAATGAATACGGCTGGTGGTATTTCAACAACGGACAGCTTGACCTGACCTTCTATGGACTTGCAAGCAATGAATACGGAACATGGTTCTACACAGACGGACAGTTAAACTTCGACTTTACAGGAATGATTATTCCAGAGAACGAGTGGCTTTATGTTCAGAACGGACAGGTACTGACAGATTACACCGGAATGGCATTAAATGACTATGGCTGGTGGTATTTCAAGGATGGTAAGGTTGACTTTACCTATACCGGAATGGCATTAAATGAATACGGCTGGTGGTATTTCAGCAACGGACAGATTGATTTTGGCTATAACGGATTTGCCACAAATGAATATGGTACATGGCTGTTTACAGACGGTATTTTAAATGCAGGCTTTACAGGTATGATATTAAATGGCGATACATGGGTATATGTTACAGATGGTTATATCAGTAATACCTATACCGGAATGGCATTAAATGACTATGGCTGGTGGTACTTTAACAATGGTGTTCTGGATTTAAGCTATACCGGAATGGCATTAAATGAATACGGCTGGTGGTATTTTAACAATGGTCTGCTTGATTTAACATTTACGGGTGTCGGCAGTAATGAATACGGCGACTGGTACTTTAAAGACGGAACAATCGCTTTTGATTATTCAGGTACAATCAGCTTCGGCGGACAGGATTATACCGTAACCAATGGATATGCTGTAAAAGCATAAATCTGACAAACTAAGATTGAATTTATAAAAAGACTGGCAGAGGTGCAGCGCATTGCAGCATCTCTGCCGGTTTTTCTATTTAACAAAAACCTTAACAAAAAACCATGTAATATTTTATTGAAACAGGTTGGATACAATGGTATAATGAAAATAAGTAGATATGAAAAAAGTGACATAGACGACACGAGAAAACAGCAGTAAGGAGGAACAACATATGATTCAGGCAATGGTCAAAAAATTGAATGGGAAAAGACTGCGGCAGCGTATTTCATCTGCAATTTTAATAGTTGCAATATTGGTAAGTTTTTCTGGTATTCTTGGAGGAACTGCCATGTTAGTAATGGGTGTCCAGTACCATCACGCATTAACCAATTATGGTTTTTCGCAGGGTGATATCGGTAAGATGATGATTACATTTGCAGATACCAGAAGTAACCTGCGGGCGGCAATCGGTTATCAGGATAAGACACTGGTACAGGAAACCTACGAAGCGTATGAAACAAAGAAGCAGGCATGTAAGGATTATGCAGCTACAGTAGAAGAAACAGTTGCTTCCGCTGAAGAACGTAAATTGTATGATCAGATCATGAGCGGTATGGAAGATTATTTTACATCAGCTGATAAGGTAGTACAGATGGGTAAAGATGTAACGAATATCGATCAGAGAAATCAGGCACAGCGACTGGCAAAAGATGAAGTGGCACCGAAGTACGAAGCAATTTATGAGAATATGGTACAGCTGCTGGACGTGAATACCAGCGAAGGTGACAAATTGGAAAATAATTTAAAGGTATTAACATATGTCTTACTGGCAATAGTTATTCTTATTATTATTGCGGCGATTTTAATCGCAAGAAAGCTGGGCGATGCGCTTGCGTTAAATATTGTAAATCCGCTCGATGCACTGGCAGAACGTTTTAAGGCCTTTGCACAGGGTGATTTGACAAGTGAATTTCCGGTAATGGAATCAGAAGATGAAGTATCTGATATGGTTACTGTTGCAAAGGATATGGCAGAGAATCTGTCAGCAGTTATTAAGGATGTTAATTACCGTATGGAACTGATGGCAAAGAATGATTATACAGGCTCGTCTGCAATTCCTGAAAAGTATCTGGGTGATTTTGCAGCCATGAATGATGCAATCCATCAGATGAACGAAGATATGAACGATACAATGCGCCACATTGAAGAAGCTGCCGCTCAGGTATCTATCGGTGCAGGCAACCTTGCAGAGGGTTCACAAAGCCTTGCAGAAGGTTCTACAGACCAGGCTGGTGCAGTTGAAGAATTACTTGCCTCTTTTGCAAGTATTACAGAAGGTGTAGAACATACACATGACAGTGCAAGCGTTTCGTATGATTTATCTGTGAAATATGCAAAAGAAGCAGACAGAAGCCAGCAGGAGATGCAGGCGGTTACGGAAGCTATGCAGCGTATGAGTGAAATGTCTCAGAAGATTGAAAGCATTATCGGTGAAATCGAAGAAATTGCTGAACAGACCAATCTGCTTGCATTAAATGCTTCTATTGAAGCCGCAAGGGCCGGAGAAGCCGGACGCGGATTCGCTGTTGTTGCAACACAGATTGGCAAGCTTGCTGACGAAAGCGCTCAGTCTGCAGTGAATACAAGAGAACTCATTATGAATTCTATTCAGGAAATTGAAAATGGTAACCGTGCCGTAGAGAAGACTTCTAAGACGATTATTGAACTGGTTCAGGGTATTAATGAAGTCGCAGAAAAGTCTAAAGAGCTAGAGGAGCTTTCAGAAACACAGACAGAACAGATGAAGCAGGCTGAAGCCGGTGTTAACCAGATTTCAGAGGTTGTACAGAGCAATGCCGCTATTGCGGAAGAATCTTCTGCAACAAGTGAAGAGCTTTCAGCAGAATCTATTTCACTGAACGAACTTGTACAGCAGTTTAAGCTGAAAAAGTAATTTTTGACACTGATATCAGAATATGCTAGAATTTAAAAATGCGTAGACACGCAGTGAAAGCATACAGAACAGATAAGCGTGAAGTCATGAAAAATGGACTTCGCGCTTTTTTGCACAGATGTTTGCTTCTGAGCGAAAGCAAACATCTATAATGACAGATGAGAAATCGCCTATGCGAATTTCTCATCGCCGCTTCGCAACAAGTTGCTCAGAAAAGGAGATAAGTGTGAAAAATCACACTGATGTGCTGATTTTTCACACAGCATTTTGTGCCGCAGGCGTCACAAAATAGCTTTTATCGCAGAGCCAAATCTGACATTTGGCTCGCGGTTCCTCCGGCATTAAAATGCCTGCGAAGTGTGAACAAGCCATAAACAAAAGCTTGTTCACACAGATGTTTGCTTCCGGGCGAAAGCAAACATCTATGATGGCAGATGGGAAATCGCTCAGAAAGAGGTATGTATGTATATTATAGCGGGGCTGGGAAATCCCGGCACACAGTATATGGGAACAAGACACAATGCAGGATTTTCTGTGATAGATGCGCTGGCAGATCAATATAATATCAGCGTAGACACACAAAAACACAAAGGGATGATTGGCAAGGGTATGATTGAGGGAGAGAAGGTCATTCTTGTAAAGCCGATGACGTATATGAATCTGTCCGGGGAATGTATCCGTGAAGTCATGGATTATTATAAGGCGGATATCGATGATTTAATCGTTATTTTTGACGACATCAGCTTAGAACCGGGCAAACTGCGTCTGCGGGCAAAGGGAAGCGCAGGCGGACACAACGGTATTAAAAGTATTATCGCGCAGCTTGGCAGTGACCGGTTCAAGCGTGTTAAGTTCGGTGTCGGTGACAAACCGAAGGGCTGGGACCTTGCAGACTGGGTACTCGGAAAATTCCCGGCAGATTTATACGATACACTGCGGGATGCCAATCAGAGAGCCTGCGAAGCGGTTGCCTGTATCATGACAGAGGGTATTACCGGTGCGATGAATAAATTTAATGGATGAAATAAAAATTGTAGAATTGAGGAAGTATGAAAACATTTTTTGAGCCTGTGCAGGGGATGGCAGGGATAGAAGAAATTAAAAAGTCTTTTAGCCGGCTGGGGCATGCGGTAATGGTCAGCGGCTGCATTGACACGCAGAAAGCACATCTGCTGGAAGCACTCGGGGAGCAGTATCCAATCCGGGTCGTGATTACTAGCGATGAGGTCAAGGCAAGACAGCTTCGTGAGGATTGTCTCTTTTTTGATAAGAGCAGTATTTACTATCCTGCCAAGGATTTTATCTTTTACAGCGCCGATGTGCATGGCAACCAGCTTGCGGGAGAGCGGCTTGCATGCATTTACAAAATCATTCAGGCGCAGAAGCATATCAGTGAAGACAGTATTTCAAACGGTAAAACAGACGGCATACAGCCGGAAAACAAAAATGCGGCGGGACTTACGGTTGTGACAACGATTGACGGCTGTGCTGATTTGCTCGTTCCGCTTGAAAAATATAAAAATGCCACGATTTCATTTGAAAAAGGACAGATTCTTGATTTAGAAGCACTTTCAAAAGAACTGGTACAGATTGGCTATGAGCGATGTGCGATTGTGGACGGACAGGGCAAATTTGCGGTGCGCGGCGGTATTATCGACATTTTCCCGTATACGGAAGAAACACCGGTGCGCATTGAGTTGTGGGACGATGAGGTGGATTCAATCCGTTTGTTTGACGTGGAGAGCCAGCGTTCCATTGAAAAGATTGAGCGGTTTGAAGCTTTTCCGGCGACAGAATGCCTGTTAAGCGAAGAAGAAATTGCGCGCGGCAGGGAAAAGTTACAGGAAGAACTGGCAGGACAGCTGACCGCCTTTGGTAATGATAAGAAGAAAAAGACGGCAGAGGATATTGAGAAATGCAACCGTATCCGCAGAAATGTGGCAGATATGGAGCGTACCGGTGATTACAGTAAGGCGCTGCGGATGTTTGCAGAGGAACTGACCGGATTTTTAAGCTATTTTCCAAAGGAAGACACGCTGTTTGCATTAGATGAGCCGAACCGCTTAAATGAGCGGATGGAACTTATTTTATATGAATATACGGAAAGTATGAAAAACCGTCTGGAGGGCGGATATATTCTGCCGGGACAGACCGATATGATTCACGGGATTGAAAGCATTTATGTGGGACTTGAAAAGAAACGTACCCTGCTGTTGTCGGCGCTGGATTACAAGCCGGAAAAATTTGCCGTGGCGGAATATGTGCGCATTGATACCCGCAGTATCAGTCCGTACCACAACAGCTTTGAGTATCTTGCGGACGATTTAAAAAAATATAAGCGTTCGGGGTATAAGAGTATCCTGGTGTGCAATTCGAGAACGCGTGCGGCAAGAATTGTGCAGGATCTGGCGGATCTGGGGCTGACGGCGTATTTCAGTGAAGATTTTGAAAATGAAATGCTTGAAGGCACGATTATGGTCACTTACGGCAGTCTGCACAAGGGCTTTGAGTATCCGCTTCTGCAGTTTGTCGTGATTGCGGAAAATGATATTTTTGCAAGCAGGCACAAAAAACGTGAAAAGAAGAAAAAGTATGACGGAAAGTCGATAGCCGGTTTTAACGAACTGAATATCGGCGATTTTGTCGTGCATGAAAGTCACGGACTGGGTGTGTATAAGGGTATTGAAAAAATTACGGTCGAGGGCGTGGAAAAGGATTATATCAAGATTGAATACGCCGGAAACAGTAACCTTTATGTGCTGGCGACACAGCTTGACCGTTTACAGAAATATGCGGCGGCGGATACCGAAAAGAAGCCGAAACTCAATAAGCTGGGGACACAGGAGTGGAATAAAACAAAATCCAAGGTACACGGCGCGGTTGAAGAAGTGGCAAAGGATCTGGTTGCGCTGTATGCGGCGCGGCAGAAGGAAAAGGGTTATCAGTTTGGACCGGATACCGTATGGCAGAGGGAATTTGAAGAAATGTTTCCGTATGAGGAAACGCAGGATCAGCTGACGGCGATAGAAGACACCAAGCGTGATATGGAAAGTACCCGCATTATGGACCGTTTAATCTGCGGTGATGTCGGCTATGGCAAGACTGAAGTCGCAATCCGTGCGGCATTTAAAGCGGTACAGGAGGGCAAGCAGGTGGCATATCTTGTGCCGACAACCATTCTTGCCCAGCAGATTTACAACACCTTTGAACAGCGGATGAAAAATTTTCCGGTGACGGTGGCACAGCTGTCAAGTTTCCGTACAAGCAAGGAAATCAAGGAAAGTATTTCCGAGTTAAAAAAAGGTTTTGTAGATATTGTAATCGGTACACACAGACTGTTATCCAAGGACGTGGAGTTTAAGGACCTGGGACTGTTGATTATTGATGAGGAACAGCGTTTTGGTGTAACCCATAAGGAAAAGATTAAGAAATTAAAAAATGATGTGGATGTCATGACGCTCAGTGCGACCCCGATTCCTAGAACACTGCATATGAGCCTTGTCGGTATCCGTGATATGAGTGTACTGGAAGAACCGCCGACAGACCGCGTGCCGATACAGACCTTTGTAACGGAACATAACGATGAAATGATCCGGGAGGCGATTCACAGAGAGCTGGCAAGAAACGGACAGGTGTATTATGTATACAATCGTGTCCGCAGCATTGATGAGGTGGCGGCACACATTGAGGAACTGGTGCCGGAGGCCAATGTCGCCTATGCACACGGTCAGATGGAAAAACGTATGCTTGAAAAAATCATGTACGAATTTATCAACGGAGAAATTGATGTCTTAATTTCAACAACGATTATCGAAACCGGTGTGGACATTTCAAATGTCAATACCATGATTATCGAAGATGCGGATAAATTCGGGCTTTCTCAGCTTTACCAGTTACGCGGGCGTGTCGGACGAAGCAGCAGAACGTCCTATGCATTTTTATTGTACCGCAGGGACAGAATGCTCACGGAAGTGGCAGAGAAACGTTTAAGTGCGATTCGTGAATTTTCGGATTTCGGCTCCGGTTTTAAGATTGCGATGAAAGACCTTGAAATCCGTGGCGCAGGAAATGTGCTTGGACGCTCACAGCATGGGCATATGGCGGCGGTTGGATATGATTTGTACTGTAAAATGCTCAATCAGGCGGTGAATGATTTGAAGGGCATTAAAAATGAATACGGTTTTGAAACAAATGTGGATTTGAATGTAGATGCATTTATTCCGTCTTCTTATATTAAGAGCGAATATCAGAAGCTGGATGTCTACAAGCGGATTGCGGGTATTGAAAGCGAGGAGGAACTGTCGGATATGTGCGACGAACTCGGTGACCGTTACGGCAGTCTGCCGGCAAGTGCCGCCAATCTTTTAAATATTGCACTGGTTAAGTCTATGGCACACAAAATCGGCATTACCGAGATTCAGGGCGGAACGGACGAAACACCGGGTGCATCGCAGTGGCGGACGGTCATGAAGATTTATCCGAAAGCGGACATTCAGGGGGATAAAATCGAGAATTTCGTAGCCGGATACGGCGGTGCGGTGCGGTTTATCAGCAGTCCGGAACCGAAATTTGTCTGGAGGGTGACAAAGAAGAAATTCAGCAATGCACAGGAATATCTGGCAGGATTAAAAGCCCTGGTAAAGGATATGCAGCAGCTGACGTAAATCGGTTATAAAGCATTTTGGAAAGGATTCTTCTGAAAGGGGTTTGCATTTTGAAAAAAGTGTGCTATAATACGTTAAAGTTTAACGCTTTAAAGTGAAAAATAAAACAAAAGCAGATATTGGAGGAAAAGGAAATGGAACAGAAGGGCGAATTAATTTCTTACAGACCGGATATTAAGGTCGTTGATTGTACAATCAGAGACGGAGGATTGGTCAACAATTTTTATTTTGACGATGAATTTGTAAGAAATTTATATACCGCCAACGTGGCAGCAGGTGTAGAATACATGGAGTTCGGTTATAAGGCTTCAAAGGAAATTTTTGACGTTAAGGAATTCGGCAAGTGGAAGTTTTGTGATGAGCAGGATATCCGTGATATTGTCGGTGATAACAACACCGATTTAAAGATTTCCGTTATGGCAGATGTCGGACGTACCGATTATAAAAAAGATATTATTCCAAAGACAGACAGCGTGATTGACATGATTCGTATTGCTACTTATATTAATACAATTCCGGCGGCAATCGAGATGATTCATTACTGTGCGGAGATGGGCTATGAAACCACGATTAATATTATGGCAGTTTCCACAGCGGCAGAATCTGAGCTGGATCTGGCACTGGATTTACTGGCACAGAGCGAGGTCGGCACGATTTATCTGGTTGACAGCTATGGTTCTTTATATCCGGAACAGATCCGCAGACTGGCGGATAAGTATTTGAAGGTTGCAGAAAAATACGGCAAGAAGGTCGGTATCCATGCACACAACAACCAGCAGCTTGCATTTGCAAATACGATTGAAGCCTGCACCGTAGGTGTCAGCTATCTGGATGCAACGATGAGCGGCATGGGACGCGGTGCAGGAAACTGCAACATGGAACTGCTGTTAGGCTTCCTTAGAAATCCGAAGTACAGTTTGAATCCGGTATTAAAATTTTTACAGAACCAGATGCTTCCGTTAAAGAAGACAGGGCTTGTATGGGGCTGTGATGTACAGTATATGCTGACAGGACAGCAGAACCAGCACCCAAGAACTGCCATTGCGTTTACGGCAGAACAACGTGAAGATTATGCGGCATTTTATCAGTCATTATTAGATCGGGAATAAAATGATGAAACTTCCTAAAAATGCAGAAACTGGGATATTGACTTTCACAAGGTATCGCAGTAAAATAACTGTTAAGAATTGCGTGGAATGAAGTAAAAGATATCATTTCGTAACAATCCGACTAGACGCGAAAGGGAGTAATGAAGATGGAAAAGAAAAATCTTGACTGGGCAAATCTTGGATTCGGTTATGTAAAGACAGATAAAAGATTTGTAGCAAATTATAAAGACGGAGCGTGGGATGACGGAGTCATTACAGATGATGATAAGGTCGTGTTAAATGAGTGTGCAGGTGTACTTCAGTATGCACAGACTTGTTTTGAAGGTTTAAAGGCTTATACAACAGAAGACGGTCATATTGTTATGTTCCGTCCGGACCTCAATGCACAGAGAATGCATGATTCCTGCGAAAGACTGGAAATGCCGCCATTCCCTGTAGACAAGTTTGTACAGGCTGTTACAGATACAGTAAAGGCAAATGCAGCATGGGTACCGCCATTTGGTTCAGGCGCTACATTATACATCCGTCCATATATGTTCGGCAGCAATCCGGTTATCGGTGTAAAGCCGGCTGATGAATATCAGTTCAGAATTCTTACAACACCGGTTGGTCCGTATTTCAAGGGCGGCGCAAAGCCTCTTACAATTAAGGTATCTGATTTCGATAGAGCAGCACCTCACGGAACAGGTCATATCAAGGCCGGTTTAAATTATGCCATGAGCTTACATGCAATCGTAACAGCACATAAAGAAGGCTACGCAGAAAATATGTACTTAGACCCGGCAACAAGAACAAAGGTAGAAGAAACAGGCGGTGCAAACTTCCTGTTCGTTACAAAAGACGGTACAGTTGTAACACCAAAGTCAAGCAGTATTCTTCCTTCTATTACACGTCGTTCACTCGTATATGTTGCGAAGGAAATTTTAGGACTGAAGGTTGAAGAACGTGAAGTTACACTGGAAGAAGTAAAGGATTTTGCAGAATGTGGTCTTTGCGGTACAGCAGCTGTTATCTCACCGGTTGGTAAGATTGTTGACCACGGCAAGGAAATCTGCATGCCAAGCGGTATGGAAAAGATGGGTCCTACAATCCAGAAGCTGTACGATACTTTAACAGGTATTCAAATGGGCAAGCTAGAAGCACCTAAGGGCTGGATTTATACAGTAGAATAATTCGTCTAATGATTTTATCATGAATTTTGTTGATACGGTTTTGTGATAAAGTGTTAAAAAGCAGATAGAGAGCAGATACAGAAGGAATTTTTGTGTCTGCTCTTTTTGTATCAAAGTATTTCATGAATATTCACAAAACTACATTCACAAATTCAAACAGCAGTCAGACACAGGTCTGGAACTGGAATTACTGCAAAAATATGTGTTCATACCGCTTGACATTTTCCGTGGAATCTACCACAATAATCTTAGGAATAAGACAGAAGCGTGGCTCACATTTCTAAGTACAGACGAACCGGAGATTATCATTGAACTAATCAGTCAGTACCCGGAGTTTAAAGAAATGTACGAAGAAATCTATGTCATGTGCCAGAATGTGGAAAAGGTGATGGAAATGTTTTCAAAGGAATTGATTCAACTGGATAGAAATACGGTGCAGTACATGATAGATGAAATGCAGGATACGATTGATGTTCAGAAGGAAAAGATTGACACGCAGAAGGAAGAATTGGAAGCAAAGCAGGAAACGATTGATTCACAGAAAGCAACCATTGACACACAAAAAGAAGAACTGGAAGCAGCCAGACGCCGGTTACGGGAAATGGCGGAAAAGCTGGAACAGCTTGAGCAGAATCAAGAGTAAAAAATGAGTTAAAACACAGTCCGTCAGATAATCATGAAATGTCCGGCGGGCTGTGTTTTCCGCTGTATGCCTGCTCCAGAGAGATTATCAAGCGGTATACACCATTTCTTGAAAAAATAGATTTAACCTATACACAGTACATCGCCATGATGGTGCTGTGGGAAAAAAAGCAAATCAGTGTCAAGGAACTGGGCAAATGCCTGTTTTTAGATTCCGGAACACTCACGCCGCTCTTAAAAAAATTAGAGCAGAAAGGATATGTGACACGTACCCGAAGCGAAGAAGACGAGCGGGTATTAATTGCCGCCATTACGCCAAAGGGAGAAGACTTAAAAGACGAAGCGGTGCTGATTCCGCAGAAAATGATGGCATGCGCGGCGCTTCCGCAGGAAAAAGCTGCACAGTTGTATACGCTTCTGTATGAACTGTTAAATACACTCGAAAAAATAGAAAGCAAATTAAAAAAGGGCGGGAAGCCGTATTGCTACAGCTTTTCCCGTCCGTAATTGTGCAGGAGTTCCTGCTTTAAATCATAAAGCTTCTGTGATAAATCGACATGAACAACCTGAGGATTAATCAGCCGCTTGGATTCATCCCAAAGCGTTGCCTGCTCCTGTTTGCAGTATTTCTGAATGTCCATGACATTTGGCGAATCGTAAACACACTCGCCCTTATCAAATACTTTCACCATAATCTCACGCATAGAATACTCGCCCGGTTCCATCAGTGTCTTTTTCCACGTTTCCACAGGGTCAAATAAAAGCAGAGGCTGTGATTCATCATACGTTTCATCGGCCAGCGCGATTAAATCCGCTTTAATCATGCCGTCGGCATCGTAGACACGGTAAACCGTCTTGTTGCCCGGATTTGTGATTTTCTCTGAATTTTCGGACAGCTTGATTTTCGGAATAAATGTGCCGTCATCGCCCATCACTGCGGCAAGCTTATAAACACCGCCGAATGCCGGGTTGTCCTTAGAAGTAATCAGATTGGTTCCGACACCCCATGAAGTAATCGCCGCACCCTGTGTCTTTAAGGAGTCAATCAGATATTCGTCTAAGTCGCTGGAAGCGGAAATAATGGCATCTTCAAATCCGGCATCGTCTAACATTTTACGCGCTTTCTTTGTCAGATAAGCTAAATCGCCGGAATCCAGACGGATACCGTAGCCCTTTAAATCAATGCCTTTTTCACGCATTTCCTTAAATACGCGAATCGCATTCGGTACACCGGAACGCAGGGTGTCATACGTATCGACAAGCAGGATACACGCATCCGGATACAAATCGGCATAGGTTTTAAATGCAGTATATTCATCCGGAAAGCTCATAATCCAGCTGTGGGCGTGTGTTCCCTTTACTGGCACACCAAACATCTGACCGGTCAGGACGTTGCTCGTACCGACACAGCCTGCAATAACAGCGGCTCTTGCACCGTAAATACCGGCGTCCGGTCCCTGTGCGCGGCGCAGACCGAATTCCATAATACCGTCACCCTTTGCGGCATAGCAGACACGGGCGGCCTTTGTGGCAATTAAACTCTGGTGGTTGATAATATTTAAAATAGCCGTTTCAACAAGCTGTGCTTCCATAATCGGTGCGATGACCTTGACAATCGGTTCACGCGGGAAAATGACCGTACCTTCCGGAATGGCATAAATATCACCTGTGAAGTGGAAGTTACTTAAATATTCCAGAAAGTCTTCATCAAAGATAGACAGACTACGCAGGTATGCAATATCATCTTCTGTAAAATGAAGATTCTTAATGTAGTCAATGACCTGTTCTAAGCCGCAGGAAATCGCATAAGCGCCGTCACATGGATTTTTTCTGTGAAAGGCATCGAAAATAACCGTGCGGTTATTTTCGGTTTTAAAATATCCCTGCATCATAGTCAGTTCATATAAATCTGTTAAAAGTGTGAGATTACGCATAAATCCTCCATTCTTATGTATCATCGGATACATGGCACTCAATTAGATGAAAGGGCTGTGCAAAAAATAGGAATACTTTCTGCAACAGCCCTTATGTAAATCAATTATTTGTTCTTACTGAAAAATTTTTTAAGTCCTTTTTTCTTCGGAGCCGGTTCTGCAACGACTTTACCGCCGCGTACAGATTTGATTCCTGTAATGTAAATACCGCTGACTTCAGCTTTGACTTCGGCCTTAACCGGAAGTTGGTCAAAAACCTTCGGGTCTGCCATAAGTGTCATGATTCTCGGTCCGATTTTAGCTTTTACAATAGGCATCTTACTGCCGCGCAGATACTTTGGTGTCTGCTCTAAAACCATCTTTGGAAGATTGGCATCTTTAAGCTTCATCTTCTTTTTATCAATGATTAACATGGACATCACCTGCTTTGCCGCATCAATCTGCGCCTGCTGTTCGTCCTGCTGTTTACGGAGCTTGTTTCCAAAAATCATTAAACCGATAAATACGGCAAGTAAAATGACGAAAATTACTAATAAAACGATTCCCCAGACTGGCATAGTATCGTCCTCCTAAATTATTAAAATATCTATAAAAGTATAGCATATATGCCCGTATTTGAAAAGAAAAAAGTTATTCTTTTTCATACATTTCTACAATGACATCATGCGTATAGGCGGCAATTTTTTTGCGTTCTTCCTTTGGGAAAGAATTAACATCAATCGGTTTGCCGAAAGCGAGCGTGGTGTGTGTTGCCTTTAAGCGCGGAAACTGACGTTCAAAAATGCAGTCGGTATTGGTCTGTACCATCGGAATAATCTTACAGCCTGTTTTTTCTGCAAATTTAAAGCTTCCGGCGTGGAAATCCTGAACACCTTCGCCTTTATTGCGTGTGCCTTCCGGAAAAATAACAATGGATTTGCCGTCTTTAATGTAGTCAATTCCCTTTAAAATGGTTTTTAAGCCTTCCTTCATATTTTCACGGTCTAAGAACAGACAGAATAAATTGTCCATCCAGCGGCGGATAATCAGCGCCTTTTTCATTTCCTTTTTGGCAACAAATCCGGTCGGACGTTTCATATACGTATAAGAAATAATCACATCAAAAAATCCGCGGTGGTTTCCGATAAATAAAACCGGCTCATCGTCCGGGATATTTTCCAGTCCGGTCACAGTTGTATGCACACCGGCTAAAAATAAAATGATGTGAAAAGCGCCCTGCACAATCCGCAGGGAAGAAACTGCCTTTACATCGGGATTGAATTTTCCGATAACCCATTCAACCGGCAGCGCAATCAGGCTGAAGATAAAGAACAGGATTAGGAACACAATAACAAGAAAAGAACGAATCATATAATCCTCCATGTTTTCCGAAGGAAAATCCTATGTGAGTTTACTCACATTTCTCCTAAAGCGAGGAGAGGATTTTTCCTCCAAATTTTTATTTGCGGTATCACTCATTCAGATACCGGCTCATGCCGCTGGAATAGTAAATGCTTCCATCCGTGGTGACAAAGACGGCTTCGATATTGTCCAGCGATTCAATGAGTGCCAGACCGTCGTCTAACCCCAGTGCAAAACACGTGGTGCTTAAACAGTCGCCGTCCAGCGAAACGGCAGAGAGTATGGTGACATCTGTCAGCCGGTTGTCGTAAGGATAACCGGTTGCGGGATTTAAAATGTGATGATAAAAGGTATCATTTTCATAGAAATACCGTTCATACGTGCCGGAAGACACCACAGAGCAGTCCCGCAGATTTAACGTCAGCAAAAGTTCATTGCTTTGTGTAAATGGCTTTTTTACACCGACCGTAAAATCCTTTGAGTCACTTTTTCCGCCGACACACAGCACATTGCCGCCCAGATTAATCATAGCACTTGTGACATCGTGTGCTAACAGATAATCTTTGATCTTATCCGCAATATAGCCCTTTGCAATCGCACCGAGATCCAATATCGTACCCTCCGGCATGGTAATGCGGTAATTGCCGTTCTCAAGCGGTGTAAGTTCCACTTTTGTATAATCGACATATTGCAATGCATTGGCAATGGCGGCAGCATCCGGAACGGCCGGCTGTTCTGCGGTAAAATCCCAGAGTTGTGAGACACTTCCGATAGTGATATCAAACGCACCGCCGGAAATGCGGCAGTAGTCTAAGCCGGTGGCAATCAGCTCACCAAGCTCTGCCGGAATTTCATCGGTCTGGTGGTGGTTCACGGCATAAAGCGTACTGCTCTCTAAAGTACGGGAGCAGAGCTGTTCATACGTATCGCACAAATCCAGACAGCCGTTTAAAACGGATTTGGATACATTTATATAGGAAGAAATCTGTACATAAGTATTGAGCTTATATCCGGTGACGGTGACCGGGTCAGAGAGCCGTGTCTGGCAGCCGCAGGTCGAAAGCATGCAGAGTATCAGCAGCGGTGTAAAAAAAGCCGTTTTCATTTTTCTAAAAAATATTTTCATAACAAAATGATTATAGCGGATATTTCGTATAAAATCTATAAAAATTAAGAAGAATTGCGCCGGAATCATGAAAAAAATGTGAAACGGCTTTTTTTTTATCATGATTTATGCTATAACAATATAGTCATGTAAAATTGTGACACATCAAAATATAGGAATGATGAAACGAAAGGAAATTTGATTTATGAAAAAAAGATTTTTCGGTGTTATGCTTGCCGCATCTTTAGCAGTGTCCCTGACAGCCTGCGGAGGCAAGAAGACATCACAGGATAATGCGGCATCTACAGTAAATAAAGAGGTTACAGCAGAAGAATATGCAGGAACAATTACATCCAATGCAGATGTTTACAAGCAGTATGTAACACTGCCGGATTACAAGGGCGTTGAAGTATCTGTAGACCGTTCATCTCTTACGGTATCTGATGATGACGTAGAAAGCTACATTTCAAAGTTATTATCACAGACAGCTACAACAGAAACGGTTACAGAAGGCGTGACGGCTTCCGGCGATACGGTAAAGCTTGATTACAGCGGTCTGTTAAACGGAGAAGCGTTCTCAGGCGGTACAGCAACGGATGCCAGCTATACCATCGGTTCAGGCAAGTTTATTACCGATTTAGACCAGGGACTTATCGGTCTGACAGTCGGTCAGGAATATAATATTCCGTGTACGTTCCCTTCAGACTACTCAAGCTCTGACCTTGCGGGAAAAGATGTTATTTTCGTTGTAACCGTAAAGTCTATCCAGAAAAGCACTGTGCCGGATTTGACAGATGCATGGGTTGCTGAAAATGCGTCTACACTCGGCGTAGAAGCAACAACAGTTGCTGAATTAAGAAGCTATGTAAAGGATTACCTGACATCACAGGCAGAATCTACATTTGCAAGTGACAAATATCAGGCAGTTTATTCCAAGATCAGCGAAAATCTGACACCAAGCGGTTATCCGCAGGAAGAATTAGACAACCTTGTAAATACATTAAAGTCTAATGTTGAATCAGAGTTTAATTCATACGGTTCATCTTACGGCATTTCTGATTTAGATTCATATCTTTCACAGGTATACGGATTTGAATCACAGGACGCTTTTAATGATTATGCAGTAGAATATGCACAGCAGTACCTTCTTGAAAAAATGGTGCTGACACTGATTGCATCGAATGAAAAAATCACGGTTTCTGCCGATGAAATTAACGACATGGGTGCACAGCTTGCAGATTACTACGGATACACAAATTATCAGGAAATCTTAGACAACTACGGCAATGAAATGAATTCAGAAGTCGGTTACGAAGTGCTGTATCAGAAGGTACAGAATTTCTTAAATGATAATGCGGTAGAATCTGAGTCATAAACAGCTCGCAGTGCATTTGTATTGGTTTATAAACACATAAAGCCATAGTATATAAGACAGGACTTATAAGGTATGACATATAAAGCGGGTCGGAATGACCGTTTCCCAAAAGGTTTATCCTTTGAGGGACGGCACATTCCGGCCTGCTTTTTTTGCTTGCAAATTTATGCAGGTGTGCTATAATAGAAACGTTTTTTGTTTATAAAATTTTTACATTAAATTTATAATTGGACATGCCTGTAAGAGGAAATGCTGTCACGCGTGGATGTGGTGTATAACAGCGTGTTTCAAAGAAAAGAAAGAGAAAGGTTAGAAAAATGAATCAGTTTGTACCAAAGTTGTTTGACTGCATGAAAGGATATTCAAAAGAGCAGTTTGTAAAAGACGTGATTGCCGGTATTATTGTGGCGATTATTGCGCTTCCGCTGTCGATTGCGTTAGCCCTTGCTTCCGGTGTTGGACCGGAACAGGGTATTTACACGGCAATTTTTGCCGGATTTGTCATTTCGTTTCTGGGCGGAAGCCGTGTGCAGATTGCAGGACCGACCGCCGCATTTGCAACGATTGTAGCCGGAATTGTCGCAGAACACCAGATGGAAGGTCTTGTTGTGGCAACCGTTATGGCGGGAATCCTTCTTATTATAATGGGACTTTTAAAGTTCGGAAATTTAATCCGTTTCATTCCGTATACGATTACATCGGGCTTTACCTTTGGTATTGCCGTAACGATTGTTATCGGACAGGTCAAGGACTTTTTGGGACTGACATTTACATATTCACCGGTGGAAACCATAGACAAGGTTAAAGAATGTGTTACGTGTATCGGAACAATTCAGGTGCAGGCATTAATTGTCGGACTGGTATCCCTTGCGATTCTGATTGTGTTTCCAAAGGTCACGGAAAAAATTCCACCGTCATTGATTGCAGTTATCGTAGCAATTTTAATGGTAAAGCTGCTTCACATGAATGTAAAGACGATTGGCGATTTGTATACAATATCCAATAAAGTACCGGGCATTTCCATGCCGAAAATAAGTCTTGGCATGATTCGTGATTTATTCCCGGATGCACTGACAATTGCGGTGCTTGCAGGAATTGAATCCCTGTTATCCTGTGTCGTATCCGACGGTATGATTGGCAGCCGCCACAAGCCGAATATGGAACTGGTTGCGCAGGGCGCCGGAAACATTGTATCAGCGCTGTTTGGCGGTATCCCGGCGACAGGTGCGATTGCAAGAACCGCAGCCAATGTAAAAAACGGTGGACGAACACCGGTTGCGGGAATGGTTCATTCCGTGACACTGCTTTTAGTACTTGTTGTATTAATGCCGTATGCCGCATGGATTCCAATGCCTGCGATTGCCGCCATTTTGTTTATGGTTGCATATAACATGAGCGGCTGGAGAGAATTTGTTAAATTAGTGCGCAAATCCCCAAAGAGTGATGTTGCCGTGCTACTTGTTACCTTTGTACTGACTGTTGTATTTGACCTTGTTGTGGCAATCGAAGTCGGTATCGTACTGGCAGCGCTTTTATTCTTAAAGAGAATGTCCGATGTTACAGCGGTAAAGAGCTGGAAGTACCTTGGAAGTGAGATTGATGAAAATAATGACCCGGATAAGATTTCTTTAAAGGTTGTGCCAAAGCATACACTGGTTTACGAAATTATCGGACCGATGTTCTTTGCCGCTGCAGATAAATTTCTGGAAATTTCGGCAGAACCGGGCATTAAGGTAGTTATTATCCGTATGCGCGGTGTACCGGCAATGGACGTAACCGCATTGCGCTCATTAACGAATATTCATGAAATCTGCAAAAAGAAGGGCATTACGCTGGTGCTTTCCCATGTACAGGAACAGCCGCGTGCGATGATGGAAAAAGCAGGCTTTGTGGAACTGGTCGGAGAAGAAAACTTCTGTGCCAATATTGATGCGGCACTTGCACACGCAGCGGAAATTGACCGGTAAAAACCCGCAAAATACGAAAATTCAACAAAAGTCAGACCGAAATGCCGAGTATCTCTACAATAAGAGATATTCGGTGTTTTTATTTATAGATTCAGATAAATACAGCGGCTGTTCCTTTAAAAAGCAACAGCCGCTGTAAATCATAGGCAAAGACCTATAGTATTTAATTGAAGTTTCAGATTAAAGCTGAGGACCGGCAGCTACTAAAGCCTTACCAGCTTCGTTGCCTGTGTACTTAACGAAGTTCTTGTTGAATCTTTCAGCTAAATCCTTAGCCTTTGTTTCCCATTCAGAAGCATCAGCGTATGTATCTCTAGGATCAAGGATACCTGAGTCAACGCCCGGAAGTTCTGTAGGTACTTCAAAGTTGAACATTGGAATCTGCTTTGTAGGAGCTGTCTTAATAGCACCTGAAAGGATAGCGTCGATGATACCACGAGTATCCTTAATAGAGATTCTCTTACCTGTTCCGTTCCAACCTGTATTAACTAAGTAAGCCTTAGCTCCGCTCTTTTCCATCTTCTTAACAAGTTCAGCAGCATACTTTGTAGGATGTAACTCAAGGAATGCCTGTCCGAAGCAAGCTGAGAATGTAGGGGTAGGTTCTGTGATACCACGTTCTGTACCTGCAAGCTTAGCTGTAAATCCTGAAAGGAAGTAGTACTGTGTCTGTTCCGGTGTCAGGATAGATACTGGAGGCAGTACACCGAAAGCATCAGCTGAAAGGAAGATAACGTTCTTAGCAGCAGGAGCTGAAGAAATCGGACGTACAATATTCTTAATGTGGTCGATTGGGTAAGAAACACGGGTGTTTTCTGTTACGCTCTTATCAGCGAAGTCAATCTTACCGTTTGCATCAAGAGTAACGTTTTCAAGGAGAGCGTTTCTCTTAATTGCGTTGTAGATATCCGGTTCAGATTCCTTATCAAGGTTGATAACCTTAGCGTAGCAGCCGCCTTCAAAGTTGAATACACCGTTGTCATCCCAGCCGTGTTCGTCATCACCGATGAGAAGTCTCTTAGGGTCTGTTGAAAGTGTAGTCTTACCTGTACCTGAAAGACCGAAGAAGATTGCTGTGTTTTCACCGTTCATATCTGTGTTAGCTGAGCAGTGCATTGAAGCCATACCCTTTAATGGAAGGTAGTAGTTCATCATAGAGAACATACCCTTCTTCATTTCTCCGCCGTACCATGTATTGATGATAACCTGTTCGTGGCTTGTGATGTTGAATGCTACACAAGTTTCAGAATTTAAACCTAATTCTGCATAATTAGAAACTTTAGCCTTAGAAGCGTTGTATACAACGAAATCAGGCTCGAAGTTTTCAAGTTCTTCTGCTGTAGGCTTGATGAACATATTTGTTACGAAATGTGCCTGCCAAGCTACTTCAACGATGAAACGGACAGCCATTCTTGTATCTTTATTGGCACCGCAGAATGCATCAACTACGAAAAGTCTCTTGTTAGAAAGTTCGCTCTTTGCAATATCCTTAACCTTAGCCCATACATCTTCTGACATTGGGTGGTTATCGTTCTTGTATTCGTCAGATGTCCACCATACAGTGTCCTTAGAATTTTCATCAACAACGATGTACTTATCCTTAGGAGAACGTCCTGTATAGATACCTGTCATAACGTTTACTGCGCCAAGTTCGCTTTCCTTACCGACTTCATAACCTTCGTTTTTAGAAGATGTTTCTTCTTCGAATAATAATTCGTAAGAAGGGTTATGAATGATTTCAGTTGAACCTGTAATACCATACTTGCTTAAATCAATTCCTGCCATCTTGAATTTAACCTCTTTCCTTCATAATTGTAATATGTAAGAAGCCGCAAAGTGCGGAACTTACAATATTCATATGCAATAAGTGAAAAATTTCACATGCCTTACCATAATTATACATAATTCACTGGCAAAATCAATAAAAAAACATTAAATTTTGTAATTTCATTTCAGATCTCAATATGTTATAACGAGGTTAGACAAAACTGACCCGGAAAACTTCCGGTATATGAAAATGTGCCGGGACTGCATGCAGGTTTGTATTTGGAACAGGACATTTGCAATGTGAAGAGAAGTACGGTATAGTAGAAATAATAGAAACAGAGGGGATAGTTTACACGGCAGATACAGCCTGTGTCTGGTGTTATTTGGAGATTTTTTCAGAGTGGAAAGGGTACATGTATGCAGTATACAAAAAAGCATTTAAAAGAACAGCTTTATCAAATGGGGCTTAACGGAACGGAAACCATACTGATTCATTCGTCCATGAAAGCAATCGGCGATGTAGAGGGCGGTGCGGAAACCGTGCTGGATGCGTGGATGGAGTATTTTAAGGAAGGTCTGTTATTGCTTCCGACGCATACATGGAAAACGGTTAATGAAAGCCACCCGGTTTTTGACAGCCAAAAAGAGCCGTCCTGCGTCGGCGTTTTAACCAATCTGTTTATGAAGCGGGAAGGTGTTGTGCGCTCCCTGCACCCGACCCACAGCATGGCGGGCTTTGGTAAACATGCGGCAGAATACCTTGCAGGAGAAGAATACCGCAATACACCGTGTACGCCGGGCGGTTGTTACGACAGGTTAAAAGACGCAGGCGGAAAAATTCTGCTTGTCGGGGTGGGACATGAACGAAATACGTATATTCACAGCGTGGAAGAAGTGCTGAATGTGCCAAACCGCCTGTCAGATAAGCCTGTGAAGCTGACGGTGGTTTGGCCGCAGGGGCAGAGGGACGTTTATATGAGAAAGCATTATAATCCCGACCAGCCGCATATTTCAGAGGATTTTGTGAAATTAACGCAGGCATTTACAGACTGTGGCGCGGCAAAAAACACGGTGCTTGGCAGTGCGGATTGCATTTTGTGTGATGCGGCAAAGGTGTTTGATGTCACGCGCCATGTGCTTGCGCCGGAGCCGGAGTGTCTGGTGACGCGGGAGCGGATTGAGAAGGAACGGTGGGCGGATTATATATAATACTCCGGCTGGCTGACGTCTTCCACGCGGCAGCAGCTGCTTCTAAGCAGCAGTTTTCCTTCCAGTTCAATGCGAATCACTTCTTTATGTCCGCCGCGGATTCTGTCGAGCAGGACAAATAATGCGAAACGCGCCATATTTTCTTTCGGAAGCTGGACGGTTGAAAGCATCGGCTTGATAAACTGTCCTTCTTCAATATCATCACAGGAAATAATCGAAGGGCGGTATAAAATGCTGCTGTACCGGTTCAGGCATTTTAACATGCCGATTGCGGTAATGTCATTGGCACAGTAAATGCCGGTCGGCGGTTCTTTTAATTTCAAAAACTTCTGCATGGTCTGAAAACCTTCTTTTTCGGTCTGATATGTTTCAATCACATATTCCGGGTAAAAAAAATCCATTGCCGCCCTCCATATTTTATCGCGCAGTCCCGGTACGGCACATTTATAAGAAGGATTATTTAAAACCCGCGAAACGGTTGCGGGGGAAGTTCCGGTTATTTCTGCAATTTTTTTAATAGACATAAGCAGCTCCTTTCTTAAAATCTTTGAAAATTCCTGAAAATCAAAGTTAATAGTCTAGTAAGTCTATCGGTATTGTATCACATTTGCCGCAAATGCAGAAGAATAAAAAGTGAAAACGATTTCACGATAAGTTGTATAAAACGGCTTGATTTATAAAAAACAGTTTTTTTTTAAAAAACCCCCCTATATTTCATGAAAACAGTGAAAAATCCCACAGGCATGAAAACGGTTTCACAGATTAGACTGGAAAAATACGATATTAATTCATATAATCCATATAACAAAAGTAGGAAATGCAAAACGCAAAAGAAAGGACTGGGAAAATGAGAGAAGAAAAGCAGGCTATTATTCGGATAGAACATTTAAACAAACAATACATTGTCGATAAGAAACCGGTAGATGTATTAAAGGATATATCGCTTGAAATCAAGGAAGGCGAGTTTGTTACGATTGTGGGACACAGCGGCTGCGGAAAAAGCACACTGCTTCGTATTATATCGGGGCTGGCAGAATATGAGGACGGCATTGTGGAGCGCAACGGACATAAGGTGGAAGGACCGGGACCGCAGTGCGGCAATCGCAAGAGGGCTTGTAAACAATCCGAAGATTCTTTTATTGGATGAACCGTTCGGAGCGCTGGATGCCCTGACAAGAATCCAGATGCAGAAAGAAATTCAACATTCTCAATGCTTTCAACATTCATCACATTCTCAACATGCCAAACATTCTCAATCGTGCGGAATGTCGTGGAAACGACCGTCTAATTCTTCTGTTTTTACCACATTGATAAACGCATGCTCATCAATCGAGCGGATGAGCGGAAGCAGTTCCCGCTTGGCTTCGGAATTAATAACCGAGTAAATCAGTGTCTTTTCCTTTCCTTCATAACAGCCGATACCCTTAAACAGCGTGGCATCGTGATTTGTCATTTCACGGATAGCGTGATAAACCTCATCGGATTTATCGGAAATAATAAATAGTGTTTCTTTTTTGTATCGTTTATACAGTACCTGAATAACCTGTGTGCTGCAAAACTGGAAAATAATCGAATACAGCGCACTCGACCAGCCAAACAGCGCACCCGCAATGACAAGCATAATCACATTTCCGATTAAAATATAATTCCATGCATCAATGCCCTTTTCATGTGCAAAGAAAATGCTGATAAAGTCCGTTCCGCCGGTTGTCGTTCCGACATTTAAGCACAGACTGGTGGCAAAGCCGTTTAAAATACCGCCGAACACGCTCAGCAGTAAAATGTCGTCCGTAAACATATACGGTGGCAGAATATCGACAAAAATACTCGACAGTATAATGACAACAATTGAATACAGCGTAAACCGTTTTCCGATGTATTTATAAGCGATATAGGTCGGAAACAGGTTTAACAGGACGTTTAATAAGGTATATGGAATACTAATCCCGAAAAAGGCCAGTCCGATTTCCTGTAACAACAGGGAAAGTCCCGAAAATCCCCCCGGAAACAGTCCGGCAGTCTTAGCAAAGCAGCGTAAATTCCAAGCATAAAAAATCGATGCGGCAATCACCACAAAAAACCGAAACACCTGATAAAACTTCGGGTGTTTTGCCTCTAAAGATTGAAACATACAATTCTCCTTTCTGATAAGCGACTTTGTCGCAAGTGTTTTATTTATCATAATTCCGATAGCTTCTTATTAATAACGGCAGTTCCGCAATCAGCATGCCAATCCAGCCAGCAAGGTACGAATACGGCAGGGCTTCAATCTGCAGTGAAAATGCAAATACAAGAATGGCGGCGGCAATGACACGCACGCCCATGTTGACAAAACTGCTGATTAAAGTGATTTTTAAATCGCCGATACCGCGGAAATATCCCTGAATACCGTTGGTTGCCGCAGGCAGCAGATACATAATGGAAATCAGCCGCAGGTAGGTGACACCGTGGCGGCAGACATCTGTATCACTTGTAAACAGCCGCATCAGCGGATTGGCAAATACAAAGCAGATGATAAAAATGATGACACCGTACACCATTTCAATGCGCATGCCGCACCGGAAAGCTTCTTTTAAACGGCTCTTTTTTCCGGCACCCTTGCTTTGAGCCATAAGCGCCGTCATAGCGTGTCCGATATTCTGCTCCGGTGTATAGGCAAAGTCGTCAATACGGTTTACAACGGCAAATGCGGCGGCAATGGCAACACCCATGGAATTGACAATTGCCTGAATCCCAAGCTTTCCAAGCTGGACGGTTGCCTGCTGCATGGCAGATGCCCAGCCGTAGGAAATCGTTTTGCCAAGCAGAGCCTTATCAAATACCAGCCATTTTTTCCCTAACTGCAAAATCGGCACTTTTTTCTGAATATAAATAATACACAGCAGGCAGGAAAGTGCTTCACTTAAAACGGTAGAAACCGCACAGCCCTCACTGCCCATATTTAAAAATAGGACAAAAAACAAATCGCCGAGAATATTGATAACGGCACTGGTAATCAGAAAGTACAGCGGCGACTGGCTGTCACCGAGCGCGCGCAGGGTGCTTGCAAAGCAGTTATACATAAAGGTAAATAAAAGTCCTGCAAATATAATGCGCAGATAATTGATTGTCATACCCATGATAGACGCGTCGACCTGCATTAAAAGCAGAATCGGGCGGGCAAAGACAATGCACAGCACCGACAAAATCAGTGAAAATGCAATACCGGACAGCATGGTGGTACTAATCTGGCGGTGCAGGCGGTCATAATCCTTTGCACCGAACTGGTTGCCCATTAAAATACTGGCGCCCATACACAGTCCGTTTAAAAACAGTATAAATAAAGTCGATATCGGGTTACAGATACCCACGGCGGCAAGCGCCTCTTTTCCGACGTACCGTCCGACAATAATACTGTCAACGGCATTGTAGGTGAGCTGAAAGAGATTTCCCAGCACAAGCGGTATTGTAAAGCCGATAAGCTGTGGTGTTATTTTTCCGGTCGTTAAATCCTTTTCCATAAAAAACTCCATTTCAATAAGCAGTATCTTTTTGCAGGGCTATTTTAGCACACTTTCTTTTATTTGATAAGAGTTCCGGGGCAAGTTTTGTGTCAAAAAATGCATTAAAAATGTAGAAACAAACAGGAGTGGAAAAACGGCGGGATACAGGGTATAATGAACTTATAAAAATGAGAGCGAGGGTTGATATGAGTGAGTTGAAAAATAAAATTAATTTCACAGTTGCCTGTGTAGATGAATTTGCTCAAAAAAATAATCTCAGCGTAAAAGAAGCATTTCAGTATTTATTTCAGTTTAAAGGCATTGAATTTATAAAGGAAAATTATGAAGCAGAGCATACATTGTCGTTTGATACGGTATTAGAGGACTTAGGAATTTTGTGTAGGAGAAACGGGGGAAAATTATGAGATTATATCATGGAAGCAATACAGGTATCAACAGTATTAATCTTGCAATGTGCAGACCGTATAAAGATTTCGGAATAGGATTTTATCTGACGGATATAAGAGAGCAGGCAGAAAGAATGGCAGTGAGGGTAGCTAAAATTTATGGTGGTAGTCCGGTTTTAAATGTTTTTGATATACAAGATGATTTTAGAGAACTGCCGGGGATTAAAATAAAAGATTTTGGAGAACAGACAACAGAGGAATGGGCAAGATTTGTTATGAATAACAGAAATCATTCCTTTGACAACATAGAGGATATATTATGCAATCAGGATAATAAATATGATATTGTTATCGGACCGGTAGCAGACGATAACATGGCATTGTTATTTCGTCAGTATGAAAATGAAATAATAGATTTTCAAACATTATTAAAAGGCATGGTATATAAGAAAACATCTTCACAATATTCGTTTCATACAGAAAAAAGTATCAGACTTTTAAGAAAGGTGGAAGATTGAGTTGAGTTTACAACAGCAGTTAATGGAGTATATCATTCAGGACATTATTGAAATGCTTACTGTCCAGCAGGAAATGGAATATGATGAAGCAATGAATAAGTTTTATAATTCAGAAGTATTTGAAAAGCTCCAGGATGAAGAAACCGGTTTATATAAGGAAAGTTCAGCATATGTATATGACCTTTTTAAAGATGAAATGAACTTCGGACACATCATACAGGCAGAAATATAGAAAGTAAAAAATCTTTACAACAGTAAAGCAGAAAGGAAAAACATGAGCAATAATACAAATATCAGAAAGATGACCGCAGGGGACAAGCAAGCCGTGATTGAAATGATGCGGGTGTTTTATACATCTCCGGCAGTATTTAGCAACGGTTCAGAAAATATATTTTTACAGGACATAGAGGCGTGTACGGGAGAAAATCCGTATCTGGACGGATACATATTTGCCGCACCGGATTCAGGCGAAATACAGGGCTATGGCATGGTGGCAAAAAGCTTTTCAACGGAATTTGGCAAGCCGTGTGCATGGATTGAAGACATTTATATCAAAGATTCCTACAGAGGACTTGGAATCGGAAGCCGCTTTATAGAGCATGTCAAAAAGACCTATGCAGGCTGTGTCATTCGTCTGGAAGTGGAAGAAGAAAATGAACGGGCAGTAAAAGTTTATGAAAAGAACGGATTTCACGTATTGCCTTACATGGAAATGATAACCAACGAATAGAAAAATTTGTAAAAGAAGTTTTGACAGCCGTAGACAATGTAATACAGATAAATAAGAAAATCAGGGGAAAGAAGTTTCTGACGAAGTCTTTCCCCTGATTTTTAATTTACAGCAGCATTATTTTCAAGCTGTTTTAATTCCCGCAGCTCCCGCACGGTAAAATAACCGCAGACAACCGCTGCCGCCCCGTCCGCAATCGGACCGGCATACATCACACCGTCAATTCCCATAAAAATCGGGAAAATAACAATCAGCGGAAGCAGGAACAAAATCTGTCTTGTCAGTGACATAAAGACACCCAGCCGCGATTTGCCGATAGAATTGAAAAAGTTTGACGTTACCGGTTGGATTCCGTTGATAATCGTAAGGAACATATAAATTCTAAAGTAACGCTCCGAAAACTGGAAATACAGCTCGCTTCCGTTTCCGAAAGCACTGATAATCTGTCGCGGAAAAACCTGAAAACAGATAAATGCAATCACGGACAACACCGAAGCGGCACTAAGTGCCAGCAGGTAGGTATTGCTTACGCGGCGGTATTTTTTAGCACCGTAATTAAAACCGATAACCGGCTGTGTTCCCTGTGAAATGCCGATGACAAAGGACATGAAAATCATATTGACCTTTGTAATAATGCCGGAGCAGGCAAGCGGAATATCACCGCCGTACACGGACTGCGCGCCGTAGTGTGCAAGCGTGTTATTCATGACAATCTGTACAACGGTCATGGCAATCTGGTTAAAGCAGGCACTCGCACCCAGCATGAAAATATTGCGGCAGTGTTTTCCGGTGACATGAAAGCTGTCTTTTGTCAGTCGTATTGTTTTAAAATGAAACATATAGCGCAGGCTGATGCAAAATGAAATCATCTGTCCGATAATCGTTGCAAGCGCCGCACCGGTCATGCCCATATTCAGGACAAAAATAAAAACAGGGTCTAAAATCGTATTCACGACAGCGCCAATCAGCATGGAAATCATAGAGTAGCGCGGACTGCCGTCAGCTAAAATCAATTTGCTCATGCCGGTGTTGGCAATCAGAAACGGAAAGCCGATTGCCGTAATGCGCGTATAAGCTTCTGCATACGGAAGCACGTCTGTGGTTGCGCCGAAAAATTTCAGCATCGGTGTCAGAAAAATCGTTGTCAGAAGGAAAAGGCTGATTCCGAAAACTGCCATAAGGCACATGCCATTTCCTGCGTATTTTGCGGATTCGTCTTTTTCACCGGCACCGAGGTGGAGTGAAAAGTTGGTGGCACTGCCGATTCCGAGTAAAAGGGAAATCGCCGTGCAGGTGGTCGAAAGCGGAAAGGCAATATTGGTTGCCGCATTTCCGAGCATTCCGACACCCTGTCCGATAAAAATCTGGTCGACAATGTTGTAAAGTGCCGTTACCAGCATGGAAATAATGCACGGAATCGCAAATCCGACTAAAAGCTTGGATTCTTTTTCATATCCTAAAGGATTGTCCTTTGAAGTTTCCGGTGTTGTATCTGATGATTTCATAAATCGGTATCCTTTCAAATGTCTTTAAAATGCTGCTGTAATATGTCAGAAGCACGAAAATAATGTAATTCATTATCTGCGCAAAAAGTATAGTATAAATAGAGATAAAAGTCAAAATTTCTTGTGCTATTCGATAAATTCAGTTATAATTTGTTAAAAGGTTACATAAGGTGGGATAATGAGGTTATTAATAGATAAAAAGGACTTAGAATTACTTCTGGAAAAGAAAAGAGAATTTATCGGAAATAAAGTCGCAATAGATACAATTATTGCAGGAGTTTCATTTTTGCTTTCAGTGTTTACAGCTAGTTATGATGATATTTTGGGGATTCCCGGTATTGTATTAAAAACGATTTTTTGTATGATAGGTATTTTATATTGTATGAAGATAGCAAAAGATATTTTTCATATGTATAAGGATAAATACGACTATAACGATTTAATGAAAGATATAACAGGGTTAGACATGATACAGCATAATCATTCACTGGTAGTAATAAGAAATTTGTTTACAGAAAACAAGCAGAAATTCCTTGTCTATTATGATGAAAAATGGGACTGCAAACTTTTTCTGAATTATAAGACAATGGATAGAGATAATGAAAATTCTATTCTGGACAGAGTTGCAGCAGATTTGGCATTGAATAGGGAAGATATGGAATGTCATTACATTACATCAAGAGTACAGGAAAAATATTCTGTCAGCCATGGAGAGAATAGAGTTTATAATCACAGATTATATGAATTAAAGATACACCATTTTCCGGAGCAGACCAGACAGACGGATTTTGTTTTAAACGGCAGGCATTACTACTGGATGACACTGGAAGAAATGGAACACGATGAGAATATTGAAAAAAAGAATATGGAAGTAGTTGATTTTGTAAAAGAATCAATTCCATAAAATAACCTATTGTGAAAAAAAACGCATTGTGCTACAATAGCACTCAGAAAAACAAAAAACTATATTGAAAAAGCGATGACAGAAACAGTAGTGTATCCGGAACATACAGAGAGAACAGCATTTGGTGGAAGCTGTTTATGCAAAAGGTACATGAAGACCATTCCCGAGCTGTGCGTAGAAGAAATCAAGGTTTTGAAGCGTTACCGTGTAGCTGCGTTATAAGCAAAGAGTGAAATGTAAGGTGGAACCGTGTGTAAGCACCCTTAGATATTGTTACAGTATCTAAGGGTGCTTTTTTTCAATATAAATCAAGAAAAGGAGAAATCACAATGGTAAATTTTAAAGAAGATGAACAGTTAAGCACATTAAACCATTCCTGCGCACATTTAATGGCACAGGCAATCAAGCATCTTTTCCCACAGGCAAAGTTCTGGGTAGGACCGGTTGTAGCAGAAGGCTTCTACTATGATGTCGATCTGGGAGATGACGTAATCCGTGACGAGGATATTACAGCAATCGAAAAGGAAATGAAAAAGATTGCAAAATCTGGCAAGAAGATTATCAGAAAAGAAATTTCCAAAGAAGAAGCTATGGAAATGTTCAAAAATGATGAATATAAATTAGACCTCATTTCCAATCTGGAAGACGGTACAATTTCATGCTACGAGCAGGGTGATTTCACAGACCTCTGCCGCGGACCGCACGTAGACAACGTAAAATTATGCCGCAACTTTAAGTTAATCAGACATTCCGGCGCATACTGGAAGGGTGACAGCAAGAATAAAGTATTACAGAGAATCTACGGCGTATGTTTCCCGACACCGGAAGAACTCGAAGACCATTTAAGACTGCTTGAAGAAGCAAAGGAAAGAGATCACAGAAAAATCGGTAAAGACATGGGACTGTTCATGGTGGACGACCTTATCGGACGCGGACTTCCGATGTTCTTACCAAAGGGTTACACAATCTGGCAGGAACTGGAAAACTACATTAAAGATAAGGAAAGAAAACTCGGCTACCTTCATGTCATGACACCTTGTGTCGGTACAGTAAACCTCTACAAGACATCCGGTCACTGGGACCACTACAAGGAAAATATGTTCCCGGCAATGGAAGTAGAAGGCGAATCTTTCGTATTAAGACCGATGAACTGCCCGCACCACATGATGATTTATGCAAACAGAATGCACTCTTACAAGGATTTACCAATCCGTATCGGTGAAATTGCACACGATTTCCGTTTTGAAGCCAGCGGAACATTAAAGGGTATCGAAAGAGGAAGACATTTCTGTCAGAACGATGCGCATCTGTTTGTTACACCGGAACAGATTAAGGATGAATTTACAAAGGTTGTAGATTTGATTTTCAGCACATACAAGGATTTCGGTATTACAGATTACCGCTGTGTACTGTCCTTACGTGACCCTGAAAATAAGGAAAAGTACCACGATGATGATGAAATGTGGAACAAGGCAGAAAATGGATTAAGAGAAGTTATGAACGACCTCGGTATCGAATATACAGAAGAAATCGGCGAAGCCGCTTTCTACGGTCCGAAGCTTGATGTGAATGTAAAACCGGCTGTCGGCAATGAATACACTTTATCAACATGCCAGCTTGACTTCTGTCTTCCGGCAAAATTCAACCTGTCATACATTGATAAGGACGGCGAAAAGAAGACACCGGTTGTTCTTCACAGAGCAATCCTTGGTTCACTCGACAGATTTATGGCTTACATCTTAGAGGAAACAAAGGGAAATCTTCCGACATGGCTTGCACCGGTTCAGGTCAAGGTAATGCCGGTTAAGACCGATAACGAAGAAATTATGGCATACGCACACGAAATCTGTGACGCACTTGAAGAAAAGAACGTCAGAGTGGAATTAGACGACCGTGCCGAAAAGCTCGGCTACCGTATGCGTGAAGGTCAGATTCAGAAAGTACCGTATCTGCTCGTCATCGGTTTCAACGAACAGGAAAACAAGACCGTATCCTACAGACTTCACGGCGAAGCCAACACAACAGTCCTGCCGCTGAATGAATTTGTAGAAAAGATTGAAAATGAAATCAAGAATAAGTTAAGATAATTCCATTGGGCTTTGTGATGGGATAATAACGGCAGACAGCCGGCAGACCTGATAAAACGGGACTGCCGGCTGTTTTGTATTTTCGTTCATACTAACACCATAACTATGTAAAAAAAATAACTTTGCTTTATTTTTAGTAAATTATTGTGTACAATATTGCGTAAGAATGTTTTGCGGTGAAATGTATGACTATATTAATACGACACATAATATAAATAAATGTTTCACACGCAGGAATGGAGCAGATTTTGAGCAGATTAACAATTATAACAAAGGATAAGGCTCAGGTAACAATGGAGTCTTTGTATCAGGATCTGGAACGCAGAATTGTCGCAAGTCCGCCGGGATTGTGTACGATTGACCTTACCAGATCATTTATAAAAATGTGTCTTGCACAGTCATGTGGCAAATGTGTCCCATGCCGTGTGGGTTTAAGACAGCTTGCCAGACTTTTTGATGATGTGCTGGACGGCAATGCAACACAGGAAACGCTTGATGTCATCAGGCTTACGGCAGAGGGCATCTATTACTCAGCGGACTGTGCGATTGGATATGAGGCGGCAAAGCTGGTATTAAAATGTATTGATGGCTGTGAAGATGATTTTAAATCCCATATTGAGAGAGGTTTTTGTTCATGTAACAGCAGCCAGCCGGTGTCCTGTGTGAAGTCTTGTCCGGCAGGTGTGGATATTCCGGGATATATTGCACTTGTGCATGAAAAAAGATATGCCGATGCAGTGCGCTTAATCAGAAGGGATAATCCGCTGCCGACAACCTGTGCTTATATTTGTGAACATCCATGTGAAAACAGATGTAAGAGAACACTGATTGACGCACCTGTCAATATCAGAGGTTTGAAGAAAATGGCTGTGGATAATGCAGGAAATGTTCCGGTGCCGGAATGTGGTGAAGCCACCGGAAAGAAGGTTGCAATTATCGGCGGCGGTCCGGGCGGACTGAGTGCTGGGTATTATCTGGCACTGATGGGACATAAGGTTACAATCTTTGAACAGAGAAAACAGCTTGGCGGTATGTTAAGATACGGAATCCCGAATTACAGACTGCCGCGAAAGAAGTTAGATGATGAGATTGCCTCCATTCTTTCTACAGGCATTGAGGTTCGGAAAAATGTCAGTGTCGGTGTCGATGTGACAATTGAGGAGTTACATAAAGAATACGATGCGATGTACATTTCAATCGGTGCCCATGCAGACAAAAAAATGGGCATTGAAGGTGAGGACGCAAAAGAAGGTGTGACTTCAGCAGTTGAAATGCTTCGTGTCATCGGCGATGATGAAATGCCGGATTATACAGGCAAGAAAGTCGTTGTTATCGGCGGCGGTAATGTAGCAATGGACGTTGCCCGTTCTTCTGTCAGACTGGGGGCAGAAAAGGTAAGCATTGTATACAGAAGACGTAAGGCAGACATGACGGCGCTTGAAGAAGAAGTTGAGGGCGCAGAAGCAGAAGGCTGCGATATCCTTGAACTGATGTCACCGGTAAGAATAGAAAAAGACGAGCATGACAGAGCTGTTGGCCTTTGGGTACAGCCGCAGATGATCAGTAAAATAAGAGGTGGCAGACCAGCCCCGAAGACAGCACAAAAGGCTGAGGTGCTGATTCCGTGCGACCTGATTGTTGTGGCAATCGGACAGGGTATCGAAACAAGATATTTTGAGGAGCATGGTGTTACGGTGAAGCGTGGTACGATTGAGGCACTTGATACCAGTGAAATCAAGGATCACAAAGGAATATTTGCAGGCGGAGACTGCGTTACCGGCCCGGCAACCGTTATCAGGGCAATTGCGGCAGGAAAGGTGGCAGCAGCCAATATTGATGAATATTTAGGCTTCCACCATCAGATTACAAGTGATGTCGAGATACCTTATGCCGGTTATGAAGACAAAGAGGCTTGCGGACGGGTTGAGGTAGCACTCCGTGATGCCGCAGACAGAAAGAAAGACTTTGAGCCAATCGAATATGGTTTTTCATGTGAAGAAGCGTGTCAGGAATCAGGACGCTGTTTACGATGTGACCATTTTGGTTTCGGTTCATTCAGAGGAGGCAGAGAAGAAAAATGGTAAATTTAAAGATTAATGGACGTGATGTATCCGTAAAAGAAGGTACGACAATCCTTGATGCTGCCAAATCCATTGGTGAAACGATACCAACCTTGTGTTATCTGAAAGACATCAATGAGATTGGTGCGTGCAGAGTCTGTGTTGTAGAGGTTGAGGGTACAGAACGCTGTGTTACAGCCTGTAATAATTTCGTTGAGGAGGGCATGGTAGTATACACAAACTCCAGGAAGGTGCGTACAACCAGAAAGACCAATGTAAAGTTGATACTTTCCCAGCATGATTATAAATGCGGTACCTGTATCAGAAGCGGAAATTGTACATTGCAGTCACTGGCAAATGAACTGAACATTTCAGAAATGCCGTATGATTCAATATTAGAAAAGGACAACTGGGATAAAACATTTCCACTAATCCGTGATGCAAGAAAATGTATCAAGTGTATGCGCTGTGTGCAGGTATGCGACAATATTCAGGGTATGCATGTGTGGGACGTTGTAAATACAGGTTCCCGTACAACTGTAAATGTGCGTGGAAACCACAAAATCCATGAAACTGCCTGCACATTGTGCGGACAATGTGTGAGCAGTTGCCCTGTCGGTGCGCTGACAGAGCGTGACGATGTAGGTATCGTGCTTGATGCTGTGGAAAATGAGGATATCATAACGGTGGTACAGGTAGCACCTGCCGTAAGAACAGCATGGGGCGAAAGCTTCGGACTTTCAAAAGATTTTGCAACAGCACAAAGACTGGTTGCAGGACTTAGAAGAATTGGTTTTGACTACATATTTGACACAACCTTTGCCGCCGATATGACCATCATGGAAGAAGGAAGCGAGTTCCTTGAACGGCTTCCGGAGATTAAGGAGTCGGGGCTTCCGATGTTTACCTCCTGCTGTCCGGGCTGGGTAAAGTTCATAAAGAGCCAGTTCCCGGATATGGCAGGCAGACTTTCAAGTGCAAAGTCACCACAGCAGATGTTTGGTGCGGTAACAAAGTCTTATTATGCCGAAAAACTCGGTGTGGACCCGGAAAAGATATTCTGCGTATCAATTATGCCGTGTATCGCGAAAAAAGATGAATGTACATGGGACGGCGGAAAAGATGTTGATGCAGTGCTTACAACAAGAGAAGTTGAGCGAATGTTTAAAGCATTTTTCATCAAACCGGAGGAACTGGGTGAGGACGAATTTGACGACCCATTAGGCAGTGGTACCGGTGCAGGTGTTATATTTGGTGCAACAGGCGGTGTTATGGAGGCTGCGCTTAGAAGCGCTTATTTTCTGGTAACCGGTAAAAATCCGGAGGCAGATGCATTCCAGTCCGTGCGTGGTCTGGACGGCTGGAAAGAAGCGAAGTTTAATCTTGCGGGAACGGATATCCGTGTGGCGGTTGCCAGCGGGCTTGGCAACGCACGCCACCTGATGAATGCCATCAGAAACAAAGAAGTGCATTACGATTTTGTGGAAATCATGTCCTGTCTGGGCGGCTGTATCAATGGCGGCGGACAGCCATACAAAGAAGATGCCTCAGACGTTGAAGCCCGCAAAAATGTGCTTTACGGTCTTGACCGTCATAACAGTATCAGATTTTCACACGAAAATCCTTCCGTTCAGGCCTGCTACAAGGAATATTTTGAAAAACCATTATCACATCGCGCGCACGAGCTGCTGCACGTAGAGGAATAAGTGGCGGCACTTAACACAAATGAATAATTTATAATGGAAAAGGAAACTCCCCGGCATTTTGTGCCGGGGAGTTTTTGGCTCATTTTGTAGTTGAATGTGAAAAATTGTAGTTGTCAGTAAAAAAATACATCACATGTTAGGGTTTATGAAATAATGTTAATATTAAATTAATACTAAAACATATTTCAATACATCAGAATATTAAAGTTTAAAATGCAAAACTATTATAATAAATAATTAGAATAGATGGCAATAGATAAAAATAAAAAAGATAAATTTTAAAATATAACTAAAAATTATTACTATAACATTGACATTGATTTGAAAGGATGATATATAGTAAAGTAACTGATTGAATAATACGTGAGAAAAAAATGACTTTATCGTTAGAATTAAAAAAAAGCATTTTTATAAAAAGGAGAATTTAGCATGAAGAGTAAATTTGATGAATTTTATTATGAGAATGATGCAAAGAATCACCCAGCAAGCGAGTATTGGGAATTATATGATAAAAATCCTAGGGAGGCGATTCAAAAATATGATGACCATATGTTTTGCCCACTTTGTAAGTTAGCACCGCTTAGTGTAGCAAGAGGATATCAAAGAAGATATTTTAGAGTGATTAATTCTAATATGAATAAGCATGCTGTAAATTGTTCTTATCGATATAATAAAGCAACCAAAAAAGAAACATATAAATTTTATAAGGAATTAGATGAAACAGATATTAGAAATCGATTAGTAAGCTGCATGAATAGAATGTTAAAAGGACCGTCTCAAAATGAAAATAAAATAAAATCGACATCAAAACAGTCTGAAAAAAATCGTAATAACAATTTTCTCGATATACAAGGAGATAGAGGACAGCGTAAATATTTACCGCATAAAAATTTAAATGCAAGTAATTTAGATGAGGATATAGATGAACAAAAAATATATTATGGAAGATGTGCATTATGGCTGTACCAATATATACCTTTAGAGGAAGAAGAAATAAAAATGTATTATCTAAAAGTTTTAGATAGAAATAACAAAAAACAAATTTGTGAAATAGCTATTTCTACGTATGTTTACAATTATCTAGCTGATGAATTGTCACAAATTCCTGAGAATAAAAAGGAGGCACTAAACTATTATATCTGTTTTTCAGGTATTTTACAAAAGGGTATGTATTCATATAAATGCAAATTAAAGGATTCAAGATTACTTGTGTTAGAAAAAGAGTAAAATAAATAAAAATTGACAAATAATATTTATTTGTATAATATTATTAACATAAGGAGATGACTTTATGCCTAAGAAATCAATTGTATTATTACCTGAAACAGAGGAAATACTTGAACAAATGGGGATGCAGATAAAATATGCAAGACTGCGGAGAAAGCTTTCAGCAGAATTAGTGGCAGAACGTGCGGGTATCAGTAGGGCAACTTTGGTTTCAATCGAGAAAGGGGCATCATCGGTAGCGATTGGATGTTATGCGGCGGTATTACATGCGCTTAATTATATGGATAAGGATTTACTGCTGATTGCCAAAGATGATGAATTGGGACGTAAATTGCAGGATTTGGATTTGCCTGTAAGAAAACGGGTGTCAAAGAAGGGGTAGTTATATGGAGAAAGAAAAGAAAATATATGTATTTGCGGATTTTTTACCTTTTCAAAATGAATTAATTGGGACAATTTATGTATCGCAGACAAGGGGAAAAGAGTTCTATTCGTTTGAATATGTGGAAAGCTGGCTGGAAAAAGGAAATAGAATATTAGACCCGGATTTGCAGTTATATAAAGGCAGACAATATATAAATGATGATAAAAATATCTTTGGAGTATTTGCCGATTCCTGTCCGGACAGGTGGGGAAAACGGTTGATGAAGTGCAGAGAAGAACTTCGTGCAAAAAAAGCCGGGGAGAAACTGCGAAAGCTGTTAGAGAGCGATTATCTTTTGGGTGTATATGATGAAGCAAGAATGGGAGGATTGCGTTTTAAAACGGATTCAGAGGGGGAATTTCTTTCAAACGATAAAGAATATGCAACACCACCTTGGACTTCTTTAAGAGAGCTTGAACAAGCCTCATATGCTTTTGAAAATGACGATACAGGTTTGGAAGAAAAATGGTTAAAACAACTAATAGCTCCCGGTTCTTCACTTGGCGGAGCCAGACCTAAAGCTTCAGTAATGGCACCGGACGGTTCATTGTGGATTGCTAAGTTTCCGTCAAAACACGATGATTTTAATTCGGGTGCATGGGAAATGGTTGCGCATGATTTGGCTGTGAAGTGTGGATTAAATGTACCGGAGGCGAAAGTTGAAAAGTTTTCCAAATTAGGAACAACATTTTTGGTAAAGCGTTTTGACAGAGTCGGAGCGCAGAGAATCCATTTTTCATCAGCCATGACAATGTTAGGAAAGAAAGATGGCGCAAATGCGACAGACGGAAGCAGTTATCTTGAAATTGTATCATTTTTAAAAGCGGACGGTGCAAAACCAAAGCGGGACTTGGAAGAACTCTGGAAACGTATCGTGTTTAGCATGGCTGTATCCAATACCGATGACCATTTTAAAAATCATGGATTCATATTATCTGATGAAGGCTGGGAATTGTCGCCGTTATACGATGTAAATCCGGATATATATGGTGAATACTTATCGTTAAATGTCGATGCAGATAATTCCAGTATCGATTTTGAATTGGCAGTACAGGCAGCACCATATTATGGAATAGGAAAAAAATATGCAGTGCAGGAAGTTGATAAAATTAAAAATACTGTTAGGGAGAATTGGAAAGAATTGGCTAAGAAATATGGCATCAGCCGCGGTGAGATAGAAAGAATGAGTCCGGCATTTAGAGAATGTGATAGGTAAATATAAATGAATTCTACTATAAACACAACACTCATTCCAAAACAAAACATTTACAATTTCACCCACTTTGCTATAATAAACATTGATTTGTTCAAAAACATGCAGAACAGATATTGCTGAAAATCAGAACAAAAAGGTAGGAATGAACACAAATGGATATTATAGAAAAATTTGGAAATATCGTGGGGAACGAAGCATTAAAAGACCCTGACAAAGCCCGCCGTCTTCTGCTTGCCGGATACCGGCTTCAGGAGAAAAAACTACAGCTTTTTCCGGACCGGGAGCTTCCGCTGTCCGGGCAGTATGCGGCGCGTGTGGTCATGAAAAATATAATTCAGGCACTTGCAAAACCGCAAAATTCGGCAATGATGAGCATTTTCGTTCCGGGAGAACTTCTAACGGCGGCGGGACTGACACCGTATTCCGTGGAAGCGCTGTCCTGTTTTATAGCAGGTACAAAATGTGAGCAGATATTTTTACGCAAAACCGAGGAAGAAGGATTTCCGGAAACCATGTGCTCATATCACAGAGTTTTTCTGGGCGCGGCGCTGACCGGCATTTTACCGGTACCGAAATGTATGATTTATACCAATCTTGCCTGTGACGGAAATATGATGACATTTCCTTATTTAAAGGAAAAATACAGCTGTCCGGGCTTCTATATTGATGTTCCATATGAAAAAACGCAGTCTTCAATCAAATATGTTGCAAATCAGTTAAAAGAATTGAAACATTTTTTGGAAGACATTACCGAAAAGAAAATTACAGAAGAAGCGGTGGAAAATGCCGTTACAAACAGCAGAAAAGCAGCGGCACATTTTAAGAGCCAGCTTGATTTGCGCAAAAACCATGACCCGGTGACATCGCTCACCAATGAATTATATGCGATTTTTATGTGTCATCTGCTGGCGGGGTCGGAAACATCGCTTAAATACACCGAGCTGCTTCTTGAAGATGTAAAAAATGCACCGAAGGGAGACGGGCTTCATGTCCTTTGGATGCACATTATGCCGTTTTTACAGCAGCCGGTGAAAGAGGCATTTAATTACAGCAAAACCATGCACATTAGCGCCTGCGATTTTGTAGCAGACGGATTCCGCGAAATGCAGGCGGCAGATCCGTATGAGGCAATGGCAGAGAAAATGGTTCACTGTATTTATAACGGAAGTGTTAAAGAAAGAATCCAGATGGCGGAAAAACTTGCAAAACAGACAGATGCAGATGGTGGAATCCTGTTTGCACACTGGGGATGTAAAGGGACAATCGGCGCATCTGGACTGATTAAAAATGTTTTGGAAACGGCAGGACTTCCGACAATGATTTTGGACGGTGACGGTTGCAATCCGGCGAATACCAGTGACGGACAGGTGTCCACCAGACTTCAGGCATTTGCGGAAATGCTGGAAAAGAACAAGGAGGAAAAACATTCATGATTCATTATGTCTGTAAATATACGCCGACAGAACTGTTTCAGGGCTTTGGAGAAAAATGTGCGGTTTTGGAAGAAATGCCGGAAAATTTTGAAATGTCGGACCAGATTGCCCATGCAAATCTGTGCGGCTTCGGAAAATCCGTGATTCAGGCGGTGCTGGAAGGAAAGGCAGAGGAACTGGTGCTTGTCAACTGCTGTGATTCCATGCGGCGCGTGTATGATATTGTAGAAAGCACCGGAAAATGTAAATTTCTTTATATGCTGGATATTCCGCATGACGATGAGGAATGTGAAAAAGTAAAATTTGCCGCGTCAATCTGCCGGTTGAAAGAAGCTTATGAACAATATTCCGGAAAAAAATTTGATAAATCACTGTTTTTGAAAGCATTTGAACAAAAGGATACCGAAAATAAACCGTATATAGGCGTACTGGGTGTGCGTGTCAGCGGCGTGTTAGAGCAGATGATTCGCGAAAATATCCGGATGAACGTAGAAAATCTGACCTGCACAGGTGGGCGCAGGCTGGCAGTCATTCCAGAAGATATGCAGAAAATGGACGAAGAAGCAATGTTTCTTGCATATGCGGATGCACTGCTTTGCCAGATGCCGTGTTTCAGAATGAACAACAGCACCCGCAGAAACAGGCTGTATCTGGATCCGTATTTAAAAGGAATCATTTATCATACAATTAAGTTTTGTGATTATTACGGATTTGAATATGCAAGTATTAAAAAGAACATCAAAGTTCCGATGCTTAAAATAGAAACGGATTTTACAAGTCAGAGCGCAGGACAGTTACTGACGAGAATCCAGGCATTTTCAGAAACGATAGAAGGTGCGGACGATACCAATCCGGGAAAGGAAATCAGCGAGGAGGCAAAGAAAAGAATGGAATCAGGAGTTTACTATACAGCCGGAATTGACAGCGGTTCAACCAGTACAGATGTGGTCATTTTGGATCAGAACGGAAAAATTAAGTCGACAATGATTATCCCGACTGGTGGCGGGGCAATGATGAGTGCGGAAAAGAGTCTGGAACTGGCGGTGGAAAAAGCCGGTATTCAAAAGGAAGAAATCGTTAGAATCGTGACAACGGGATACGGACGTGCCTATATTGACAGCGGCGATGACAGCATCACAGAGATTACCTGTCACGCAAAAGGGGCGCATTATCTGAATCCGCGGGTGCGTACGGTCATTGATATCGGCGGACAGGACATTAAGGCAATCAGCATTGACGAAAACGGCGCTGTAAAGAATTTCCTGATGAATGATAAGTGCGCGGCGGGAACGGGACGTTTTCTTGAAATGATGGCAAGAACGCTCGGACTTTCACTGGAGGAAATGAGCACAAAGGGACTGGAGTGGAAGGAAAATGTTGTAATTTCCAGCATGTGCACGGTTTTTGCGGAATCGGAAGTGGTATCCCTCGTTGCCCAGAATAAAAATGTGGCAGACATTATCCACGGCTTAAATGTTTCTGTCGCTTCAAAAGTAGGGGCGCTTGCCGCCCGCCTCGGAAAGAACAATCCGGGAGAATATATGATGACCGGCGGTGTTGCCAAAAACAAAGGAATCACCAATGCCCTCGAAGAAAAGCTCGGTGCAAAGCTGTATATCTGCGATGAGGCACAGCTTTGCGGTGCGCTGGGAGCGGCGCTGTTTGCGTATGAGAAGTGCAAGAAGGGGGAATAGGTGAGGCGGCAGTTTAAAAGCTGCTTGAAGTAATGAAGAAGCTAGTGGATAAGCCAAACAGCAGAAATCAGGAATATGTGAAGATGTAATGGGGATTACGGTTTGTTGGTTTGGTATTGTTGAGAGGAGAGATTATGATAAAAATATAATTCATCTGTCACGGCAGGATTTTGGATACAGTTATAAGTGGCGATGAAGTGCGATAGAACGGGGCAAATTGTGGTGGAGCGATAGATTAGGAACTACGGTTTTTATACGGACGAGAATAGCAAATTAATGAGATGAAATGTGCAGTTGTCCTATGAATAAATGTGGAAGTAGCAGGTGCAAAAGGACCTGCTAATTTTATGTTGCAACGTGGTGATTTGTATTGTAAATGTTGCACACAGATGATATAATTTTGCACATAGGAGGGCTTTAAAATGAATAAAACAATTTCTATGAGTATAAGAGTTAGTGAAGAAGAATTGGATAAGTTGAAACAGGCTGCAAGAATTGAAGCATATGCTTCGTATAGTGAATTTGTAAGAAGGACGGCTTTAAAAGAATCAGATAGAGTTATAAAAAGGAATGAAAGAGAAAATACACTTAAGGAGGACTAGTATACATGGAGATAAAAGATATATTGGAACCAAGTGAATATGATTCGTTGAATCAATTTACTTCGGATGACATAGAGTGGATTAATGGTAGAATTAATACTCGAAGAAATGGAGAACCAGGCATAGAATGCGTTGTAAGAGGAAAAAATAACGATGGCGATTATTTTAAGCTAACACCAGAAGAAATAGTGAGGCAGTATTATGCGTATAAGTTGATTACTGAATACGGTTATGATAAAGAACAGCTTTCTTTAGAAGAACCAGTTCTTATTGCGGGCAAAACAATAGATACTGATAAAAGAATTGATATTGCTGTTTTTGACTCTGAACATAAGAAAATTCAAATGATAATTGAGGTAAAACGTCCACGTATTACTAATTATCATAAAAATTGGGATGGTGAGGGATCAACGCCGTATCAGCAGATGTATTCCTATTGTAGTCAGAAGAAATCACAGCTAGGGGTTTTGGTAAATGGTGTATCAACACCGGAGTTTTATGATTTTCCATATTATGAGAATCAGTTAATAATTGATCGTTTTCCACAAAAAGGTGAAGATATTCAAGAATGGAAAGACAAAAGAAGATTTACATTAAAACAATTAATGCAATCAGATAGACTCAAAACTGAAACATTAAAGGACATTATTCTTTCTGTTGAACAAAAATTTGGAGCAAATGATTCAAGCGAAAAAGCTTTTGAGGAAATATTCAAGCTTATTTTTTCAAAATTGTATGATGAAAAAATGTCTAGTAGGGATGCTGATGTTATAGCTATTGGTCAGAATGAATATAATAAGACATTAAACGAGATTGATGATTCAAAATTCAGGGTATTAGAGTTCCGAGTTAAAGAGCAGGATTCATTAGATAATGTTTATAATAAAATAAATGAACTATTTCAAAAAGCACAAAAGAAATGGAGGGGAGTATTTCCTGATGATTCACGTATAGAGATGCAGAAGGGGGCATTGAAATCATGTGTGAAAGAATTGCAAAATGTAAAACTTTTTAATTCAAATTTGGAAGTGGTGGATGATGCGTTTGAACATTTGGTAAATAATAATCAAAAGAGTGATATGGGCCAATACTTTACCCCTCGATATGTTATTGATATGTGTGTTAAAATGTTGAATCCAAAAGAAAATGAAAAGATGATCGATACTGCAGCAGGAAGCTGTGGATTCCCGATGCACACCATTTTTCATGTTTGGAAACAGATGAATCCCGATGCAGCTAATTTGTTTACTACAAATGAAAGAACTGCTGAAGAGAAAGAGTATGTTCAGGAAAATGTTTTTGGAATTGATTTTGGAGAAAATTGTGTTCGTGTTGGAAGAATGCTTAACATTATTGCTGGTGATGGGCATACAAATGTTTTATACCTTAATTCGCTAGATTATAAAAGCTGGGATTCAGAGTTTGCGAATAATCCATTATGGGCAGCGAAATATGGTGAAGGATTTCATAAACTTGTAGATTTAAGTAAGAATAAAAGAGCTACAGAGCCCAAAGAAAAATATCAAGGCTTTCTATTTGATGTTTTAATGGCTAATCCACCATTTGCAGGTGATTTGGATAATGTTGAACAAATTGATCCCTATGATTTAGGTCATAAAGGTGGTGATCCTAAAGAAAAACTACAAAATGCGGTTGGGAGAGATATTTTATTTATCGAGAGAAATTTGAATTTTTTAAAACCTGGTGGAAGAATGGCCATTGTTTTGCCACAAGGAAGATTCAATAATACATCGGATAAATATATTAGAGAGTATATATTAAAGCAATGTAGATTATTAGCAGTAGTTGGATTGCATGGAAATACATTTAAAAATGGAAAATCAGGGACTGGTACGAAGACCAGTGTACTATTTGTTCAAAAATGGACTGATGAGGATTGTGGATACCCTAATATATGTCCAAAACCTGATGCAGATGAAAATGGAAACATTGATTATCCTATTTTCTTTGCAACAATGCAGGAACCTAGTAAAGATAATTCAGGAGATAAAATATATGTTACAGAGACATATGTAAACTGGACATCGTATAAATATACGACTGTAAAATTGATTATAAGAAAATCAGATAAATCGATTATTTCAGAAGAAGAATATAATCAGATTGTAAATAAGGAGAACTATGATAAAGTTGAAAAAAATATCTTATATATAAGAAAGAGTAATGAAGAATTAGTTACAGAAGAAGAGTATCTTGCAAACAAAAAGGAGTATAAGAAAAAAACAATTTATGAATATAAGCGAAAAAGTGATAGTGTAATTATATCCGAAGATGAATATAAGGAAATTACAAAAAAGTCAAATTATTCGATAAAAATTGAGACTGTAACTATTCCAGAAGAACATAAAACGGAAGCAGGCAAAACTAAATTCATTAAGGATTTATTTATTGAAAAATTTGGAGATTTAGAAAGCCATAAAAAATGGATTTTGAAAAATTCTATTTTTGTCCTGAGAGATAATTGCGATTTAGAAAATCTTAAAGAACTTAGCATAGTTGAATGGTTGTCATTAGCTCCGGACGTAAGAGCGCTGTATAAAGAAGAGGAAGTGTTAGGTGATAACAATAATGATATCATTTCAAATGAAGAATATTTAAATCTTTCGAATGAGGAACAGAAGTTCTATCTAAAAGAAGAAGATGTAGTTGAATATGATGAGAGAGTAAAAGATACGCATGATCATATTTTTGTTAAACACGATTTGTTTAATCATGATCCTAAATTGAAAAATGTTAATCCTAATAATATCTATAGTCAGAATGGAATTGCTGAAGCCTTTATCAAATTTGCGTATGATAATAAACTTAGCTTTGCACCCACAGAAGAGGAGTTGAATCAAATAATGCATCCGGAGAATGAATTCCCTTTTTAACAAGCCTCTCCAGTGATGATGCATTCAACAATTTGTTGGAGAGGCTGGAATGTTCTGTTGTCCAATTGTCGAGGGTAGATACTGGAACAATAAGATTTGATTCAGAATACTACTCAAAAAGCAATATTAAATTAGAAAAAATTATTGCTAAGAAGAAAGGAAAAACAGTTGGTGAACATAAGGGTATTGTAGATTGCAGTGCATTTTATCCATCTATCACGGGTTTTTATAGTGATGATAGGAGTTTAGTGCCTTTTTTACGTGTGAATGAGATAAGTAATGGATTGGTTGTGCTCACAGATAAGACTGTTTTTTTGCCTCAAAAAGTTTTGGATGATAATCCTACTACTATTTCGGTGGCATATCCAGGGGATATTATTATTGCTAAAGGTGGAAATACATTGGCAAAGGTCGGACTGGTTACAGATGAGTATCCAATGTACGCTACGTGTAGGGATGTTATTATTCTACGAACAAATATTCTTGAAGGCATTAACAGATATTACTTGTGGTCTTTTTTACATTCAAGTTATGGTCAGAATCTTATGTGGAGATCTGCTTCACAAACTGGACAGCCACATATTACATTACCAATAATAACAAAAATGCGTATTCCAGAGTATTCTAAGAAGTTTCAGAAAGAGGTAGAAAATTTGTATGAAGCATCTGTGCAAAAGAAAAAAGAGTCGGATGCAAAATACAAGGAAGCAGAAAAAATCCTAATGAAAGAGTTGGGGATTGATAAATGGGAGCCATGTAAACATAATGTGTCTATTCGGTCATTTTGTGATATACAAAAGGTTGAAAGATTTGATTCAGAGTATTTTATGCCACAATTTGATGAATTGGTAGAACGATTGAATAAATATGGGTGTAGACCACTAAATTCTCTTGTGAACATAGTAAAATCTATTGAACCAGGTAGTGATGCATATTTATCAGAAGGTGTTCCTTTTTATCGCGTTGCTGATGTATCAAAAGAAGGATTGAAAGAACCTGATATTTTCTTGGATGAAAAAAAATATTACAATGAAGAGTTGTCTTTTAAAAAGGATATGATTTTATTTTCAAAAGATGGAAGTATTGGAATTGCATATAAGATAGAAGAAGATATGAAGGCTATTTCTTCAGGAGCTCTATTGCATTTTATTTTGAAAGATAAATCAGTATTGGCGGATTATTTGACACTTGTGCTTAATTCGCGTGTTGTAGGTATGCAAGCAGAGAGAGATGCAGGTGGTTCAATAATACAACACTGGCGTCCAGAGGAAATTGAGAAAGTATTGATTCCTATTGCTGATGATAAGATTCAGAGAAAAATAACAGAGGTTATAAAAGAGAGTTTTAGGCTTCGTGCAGAGAGTAAAGCTTTGCTCGAAAAAGCTAAGAAGTCTGTAGAACTAGCAATAGAAACAAGTGAGAAAAAGGCAGTAGATCTTCTAAATCTCACATTGGAATGTTGATGTAGGGGCAATATATATTTCTACATTTTTTTGAGGGAAAGACCGATGCCCCCTCTCACGCATATTTTCGCGAAATTGCGCAGGGGGTATTGTGGGAACTTGGTCTTTGCAGCTTAAATGGCTGAGATTAAGGAAAAATATTGAAATGCTGTGCGCGAAAAATATTGCCGATTTGTGTAGAAGTAGGGCTGCCTTGAAATAGGGCAGCTCTTTTTCAAATATTGTGTTGACTAATTTGCCCGGTAGAGTGATATATGTACATACCAAAAAGAAAGGTGGTATGTACAATGATTACAGAAATTGATTTTAAAGTTAAAGGTGAGGAACGAAAGAAGCTGTCTTATGCCATAGGTGAATTACTTGGAATGCCGGTAAAGTATACTAGAACACCAAAGTTTGATTATCTGATTGGAAGCAACGTTTTGGATAAGAGTGGAGTGTTTCATGCATCCGAGGATATGACAGAAAGTAAGTTGGAATTGGTTTTAGAACGGTTTTACAAAGGCGAGCCTATTCAACAATCAGAGCAGCGGGAAGATGAAACTGAGGAAGCGGATGTATTAAGCATATCAGTTCCAAGAAACATGTTTACAGATGGTAAGCTGGAAAATTTGCAGAAGTTGATAGAAGGGAAGCAAACACTTTTTAAACACGCATTCCTGACCTCCTTCAATATGGGCCAGTCTTGGATCGCACTGGCTACAGATTAGTGTGTTACGGTTGATTGCTTCAAGTTCGTGCTGACAGTGGTGCGGACAGATTATCTGCAGATGTTTGGCAGCAGGAACCTTTTCCTGTGATAAGCCTTCAAGATGGAACAGACCACTACGACATTCTGAAATACCAAATTCGTAGCTGCCATCTTTTATGAGAGAATCCTCACTGAATTCTGCAAAATAATTGTGATACTTTCCGTCGGTTGCTGACATCTGTAATGGAAAAATAAACTTACTCATGCTTTCTGCCTCCTCTAAAATTTGTGAAATGATGCTTGTTACAATAACTTTCTGCGTCTGATCTGCTTGTAAAGAATATGGTGGAAAATCCACGTAAGATACACCAACAATAATCTGATGGTGTTTTACTTCTCATAATAGCAACAGGGCGTCCTTGCGGTGTAGCCATGAGTGATATTACATCGTAGTGTGCTGTTTCCAAATTACTTGGAACGAAGCAGGACGCGTAACATGGTTGAGACATTGTATCAATCCTCCAATCTTTTCTTAAAATGCTCAAAGTAAAAACTCTGTAATTCTTCGTAAGTGTCAAAATAGTGGCCTGAACCACAGTATTCCAGACACCAGGGCGTATCTGTGGCATTGCGGCTTTTCATAACAATGGCTGCAAAATTCATGGTTTGAGGAATGATTTTGATTACTTCATAACGCTCATAATCTAATCCAGTCCACAGATATCGCTTTAAATTTTCGTCAATCAAACGGTTTCCTCCTTCCTTATAAGGTGCATCCAATTTTGGGTGTCGCTCTATGACGGTCAATTACATAACTTTTTATATACAATAAATTTTTCTCTTATAAGAAAAGTTGTATATAAGAGTGTCACCGACTGACACCACACATGAAATGGATGTTATGCTGCAAAAATAGATTTTAAACGAAGTCCTTTCACATACCTTCCGGATTTATCGCGTTTACGCTCAAAACCTGCATGTTCAATTGCGGCATAAAAGTCTGCTGTTCCCCTGATATACTCTCCTGTATTCATGCAGTGACCACGGTAAGAGGAATACAGCTCACCGGATTTTTCTTTATAACTGTTATCGATTTCACAACATTCACATAAGAAATCATCCAGCCAGTCATTTTCTTCCCGATATGCTTTGATTGCATTCTGCACACATTCCGGTGGATCAATCTGAAAGTTATTCTGATATACCATTTTGGCACCTTCAATAATCCAGGTGAGAACTGCCCCTCCGGCATTTTCAATAAGATAATCAGCATAATTCTTAATATCAGATTTGCCTTCAATCTTTGCGTTGAAAGGAATAACAATCAACCTACGCCAAGTACCGGGATCGGTAGCACCTACCTTTGGAAGATGATTGGTATAAAGAACAGTAAGATGACTCGGTGTGAAACTAAGTGGATCTTTATATTTCTTTTCACCATATATCTGGTCGGTAGAGCATAGCTGTTTGATTGTTGCTGTATTAAGGCGTGTACCTTCTTCTAACTCGGATGCAATAAGAATGCGTTTTCCTTTTGTTTCAGCAAGCTCCGGTTTTACATTCCTACGACAGCCAACAGTGAGTGCGTCAGCTGAAATGTTACCGCTGTATGTTCCCATGACTTTTGCTATGGTATTCCAGAAGGTAGATTTACCATTCCGGCCTTCCCCATATGCAATAATCAAGGCTTCTACATATACTTTCCCGATAGCAGCAAGGCCAACAATCATCTGTACATATTGGATAAGCTCTGTGTCATTGCAGAAGAATTTGTTTAGTGCATCCATCCAAATCTCATTTCCGTTATTATCCGGTGAGACAGCAGTAACCTTTGTCATGAGATCACTTGCGTTATGGGGTCTTGCACCGGCAATGCCATCAGGAAGATGATAAATTGCGGCTGGTGTATTCATATCATCCGCATTTGCATCTAAATCTTCCGGGGCCTTTAACAACATTGGCCGAGCTTCTTTTAATGCAGAAGAAATGTACTTGGAATCACGACGCTTTATTACAAAGCTCTTGTAATTCATAGCCTCTTCAAACATGTTGTATGAATGTTTTTGCTCCGGAGTAAAAAGGTTAAGTGCTTTAGATTTGCTCATACTGGCAAGAATCGATAAAGCACCATTATGCTTCATTAGCTCCATTGCTTTCAGGCGATAGCTTTCTGCATCATCAAGTTGTGAAGTTGTCAGGTCTTGAACAACAGCTTGGGCCTTTTCGTCGGATGCTTCCCAGAGGATGCCATTATACCTAAGGTATCCTGTTGCTGTAGTAAAAACCAGTTCATTTTCATGCTCCCCTGCTTAAGATTTCTGCCTGACCGACATCTGAAAAATCATTCGGCATAAGAGAGGGTTTAAAGTTGTAAATTTCCGGTGGAATATAATCCTCCTGTTTTGCAATCTGCTTTCCAAAGTTGCATGCGCTGTCCCAGATGTGATCGATTTCTTCTTGGGGAAGAGGAGAGCTACATTTGTCTACCTCGGTCAGATATAATTGCTTTGTATCATCTGTAGCACCATAACGCTTTATCAATATACCTGCTGTATGAGATAAGGTTGCGTTGCGCTGGCCTTCTGGGATTTTTTCCAAATCTCTGCACCAGCTATCGTCATTTTCTATGAGAAAATCATTTAACGACATAGTGCCGGCATGAAATTCTACATCAGGAGATGTTGTCCCAAAGAAAAAACTGGATGCGTCTACAGCATTTGGATCAACAAAAGGAAAATATTTACTAAGTTGTTCCTTTAATTGTTTGTGTTCTGCAGCAGAAGTGATTGTATCTGTTGCAAATATAATATGAAATCTTGGACGAGCCGATTGGCTGCCTTTGCACTTCATATGGTTGCGACTGTAATGGATGGCATAAGTCACAGGTTCAAATTCCTGTGTAATCTTTTCGGCAGTAACCCAGTCATTTGGATTGTCAGAAAATTCGTTATCGATATCAAAGCCTGCACAATTGCTTGTTATAAAGTTAGCATTGCTGCGGCGATAATTTGAAAATTCTGCACAGACATAATCGTGATTTACGCATTCCATAAGGGAAGCGGTATCTACAACATCTATTCGGTGAGAATATTTGTTGTTTTTGGCGTTCCCGGTACAGTCAGCATAATACATGGTTAACATGCATGTGTTTGCCATTGTAATTCCCCCCTTCCTATTGGTTTTCTGTTTGTGGTGTTAATGCATTTTCGGCATCTAAGTTGTGAAGCTGTTCACACAACTTGTCGTAGTTAATGAGCGCTTTGTTTCCAACATAGATAGCCGGGAGCTTTCCTTCTTTTAATAGAAGCCTTAATGCATGCTCCGATAAAAGTCCGGTTCTGGCAATTTCACGAATTGTCATCATGGTTGGCGTGGCGGACATATAATCACCTCCTTCAAAAGTGAGCACTGTTATATTTAACAAGATAACACAAATAAAAGAAAAAGTAAAGAACAAAGTTATGTATAACACAATAAAACATTATGTGATTGTATCTTGTGAATGCAAAAGTAAATAACACTTATAAACGATGTGGAGTAATAATGTGTGTGAGTGAAAAATGGTTGACAAAAGCAAACAATATGTTATACAATGTGAGCATAACATGTGGAGGTGAATAGAATGACCTTATCAGAGAGACTTAAACAGTTAAGAAAAGAAAGACATATGACGCAGGCAGATTTAGCTAATGTATTAGGTGTGGCAAAAGGAACTGTAGCAATGTGGGAAATGGGGAAGAGAAATCCCAGTTTTGAAGCATTGGAACAGTTGTCAATTGTATTTGATAGAACAATGTCATATATTTTAGGAGAGTCAGATGATCCTAGTTCATCAGAATTGGGAGAAAACGAAATTCAGAAGTTAGGATTATGGTCTTTGGAAGAAGATTATATGGAAATTATGATGAAATACTTAAGATTAGATGAAAGAGGAAAGGCGGCTGTAGATGCTCTTATTAATGCAGAATTCAATATGTGTAAAGCGGATGAGACGTTACTGCCAAGAGAAAATTATCAATTAACAATTAAAGTAAAAGGATAAAGCAACTGTTTTTTATTACAAGTCCTCCCGGTAAAAAGGTTATATATTTGCAGGAAGGAGGATTTGGGAAATGTACAATAAAATAATGGCAACGCCGGTGAAAGATCAGGTAAGTGCAACTAGCACCATTACAAAAAGGTGTAAGGATGACAATAATACGTGTTCTAACACCGGCATTTTTGCTTTTGAAGACGATAAAAAGAACGTGATTGTTCCAGTGTGTGAAAAATACACACTTACGATTAAGGAAGCAGCGGCTTATTTTAATGTAGGAACGAAAAAGTTACGAAGGCTTGCAGAAGAAAATACAGATAGATTTGCTGTGTTTAGCGGCAATAAGTATTTGATAATTCGCACAAAATTTGAAAAGTTTATCGATGAATCTTCGGAGATATAATTGCTTTTATCTGCAAAATACTACTGGACTATTAGGGCAGAAAGAGGGATATATGGTATGCAAAGAAAGGAGGATGGCATAATGAGAGAAGGAAAAAAGCCAATGGCAGTATCTGAAAAGTATATGCTTACGATTAAGGAAGCAGCAGAATATTTCAATATTGGAATCAAGAAAATGAGACGTTTAGCAGAGGATAACGAAGGCGAATTTGCTATTTATATGGGAAATAGATACCTTGTTATAAGAGAACGTTTTGAGTAGTATATTGTGAATTTGAGTCGTGGAGGGGAGGACGAAGAAGAATGAAAAATCCAAGTCCAGGAGTGAAAAATATAATTACACCGACGGAGGCAATTGATTATTTTGTGCTTAGTCGTAGGAAATTTTATGATTTACTGAAATCGGATGAACAGAAGAATTTCCTTGTGTTTTATAAGGAACGCAAGATGATTATTCGCACAGCGTTTGCAAGATATCTGGAAGCGCATCCGGATTTAAGGAGGCGATGTTAAATGGCAAAGACAGGAATTAGAAGAGACTCAAAACACCGAGTGTTACGCAGAGGGGAGTCAATTCGGTGGGATGGAAAATATCAATTTAAATATCATGTAAATGGCAAGGCGCATTTTGTATATAGCTGGCGCCTTGAACCAACAGATAAACTTCCAGCAGGAAAGAAACCATGCTTATCACTTAGAGAACTTGAAAAGCAAATAGGATATGATTTGGATTCTCAAATGCATCCAGAAGGAAGAAGTATGACAGTAGAGGAACTGGTGGAACGATATCTTTCTACTAGAATTGGCGTAAAGCCCAATACAAAAGCCAATTACAATTTTGTAAAGAACCTTATGAAGAAAGAAGATTTTTATTATAAGAAAATTGGCGATGTCAAAACCTCAGATGCAAAGCTGTTTCTGATAAAGCTGCAGCAGGATGGGAAAAGATATAGTACAGTGAAAACAGTCCGGGGCGTATTAAGGCCGGCTTTTCAAATGGCGGTGGATGACGATGTGCTCCATAAAAATCCATTTGGATTTGAACTTGCGGGAGTGGTGGTGAATGACAGTGTTACCAGGGAAGCGTTAACGCGGGATCAAATGCGAAAATTTCTTAAATTTGTTCATGATGATAATGTATACTGCAAGTATTATGAAGTTGTGTATATACTTTTTCATACAGGTATGCGCATTTCGGAATTTTGTGGTCTTACAATTAAGGATATTGATCTAGGGAACAGGATTGTGAATATAGATCATCAGCTTCAACGGTTATCTGATATGACCTTAGTGATTGAGCCAACAAAGACTTCCGCCGGAACAAGAAAACTTCCGGTAACAGAGGATGTTGCAAAATGCTTTCAAGCCATCATCGAAGACCGGGAGAAACCAAAGGTAGAAAAAGTGGTGGATGGATATACCGGGTTCCTGTTTTTGGATGACAAAGGACTGCCGTTAGTGGCAATGCATTGGGAACATCGCTTTAACCACATGGTGAAGCGGTACAACGATATCTATCGGGTGCAGATGCCGAATATCACGCCTCATGTTTGCCGGCACACGTATTGCAGCAATATGGCGAAATCCGGAATGAACCCGAAGACGCTGCAGTACCTTATGGGGCATAGTGATATAGGGGTTACGCTTAACACCTATACGCATTTAGGCCTTGAGGATGCAGAGGATGAATTGAAGCGGCTGGAGGACTTGCAGAATGCCAGAAAAGAATTGGAACGGACGCAAGGAGAAAAAACGGTGTCACAGAAGATGTTTAAAGCAATATAGGAGAATAGTTTGTTTGGAGGCGCTCTGGCGATAGCTGGGGCGTTTTTTGTTATGGAAATGAGAAGAAAATGACGATATAATATATATATAAGAATTTTTGGGAAAGGAGATAATTTAATTATGGAACTAGATATTATTATTCTTCCTAAAAGCAGTAATGAGTCTCAGACTCAATTAGAATTGAAGCAGAAATTAGTTAAAGTATTAGAGAAAATATATGATGATGTCCAGAAGGAGATTTTACAGATTACTATTAATAGTGAAAAAGTTAATGTGAATTATCGAATATCCGCTAAAAATAATAATATGTTATTTGTAAAATTATGGTGTAAATACACACCAGCTAAAGAAGCCGAAATTTTAGACAATACTGTAAATAGATTAATACGTGGTGAACATAGGAAAGACTGGAATATTGTTATAACTTATGATGAAGTTTCACAATTGTATTGTTGTAAACTTATGCCTTTGTTTGGCGTGTTTGAACGACGGACAAGAGAATTAGTGTATACAACTATTATAAAAATATTCGGAATACAGTGGTTTGAAAAATCCTTTAGTGAAAACCTGCAGAATACTTTGAAGGGTAAGGGAAATAATAAAACGCAATTAATAGAGGGTGCTTTAAATGAATTGACATATGAACAATTAAAAGAATATTTATTTGTGCCATATAGTAATTATAATTTTGAAGATATACTTGACAAAGAATTCGCTAAAGAGAATCTTGATAAACTTTCTCAAGAAGAGATTATTAGTATAATTGAAAAATGTAGAAAAGTTTCTCTTTGGAATAGATTTTTTGGTAAGTATGAGCAATTTAAAGATTTTGAAAGAAAAATAGAATATCTTCAGCCTTATAGAAATACTGTAATGCATAACAAGAGAATGACAAAAGATGAATATGAGAAGGTTAGAAAATCATTAAAATCAATAAATAAGTTATTGTCGGAAGCTATAAGCGTGATTGAGGATGAAATATATACAGATACAAAGCTTATAGATGTAGTTTCAGCTCTGGGGAATATATGCTCAAAAATTCTGGGAAACTCTATTCAAAACTGGGTTGAAAAAGTAAAACCTACATTGGCATCCTTGGGAAAAGTTGTTATAGAAGCTGCTATGCCCCAAATTAATATTCCCGCTATTATGCCAGAATTAAATTTAGGAACCGAGTTGTCAAAACATTTTGAAGAAGTATACAAGGTACCACAATTAGATGTTTCAAAGCTACACGGTATACAGGGGGTAGTGTCTTCTGTTGACAGTGTAAATATGGATGCTTTTAAGGCTGCATATAATAATGCAGGGCTAAATTGGACAAATCAGATTGTAGAGCAGGCTAATAAGTTAAACACTGTGTGTAATATGTCGGCTTTTAACTCTACTGGTTTACAAGAATTAAAGAAAATAGCAGATAAATACAATCAGATATCAAATGATTTTAAAATAGTAGAAAAGGATGGGAAAACTGAACAATACCGCGATAATGAAAATAAAACTTCGGATGAAGAGAAGAATGATAAGGATACACAGTAGAAAAATAGTTTATTTGAATCAATTGAAATAGAGTATATTAAGTAGAAAGACAGGTGATTTTTATGAAATATCCTAAGACACTGAATGTTAAGGTGGAGAACATTTTTGGTGATCAAGATGTTCAGATAACATTATATTCTGGATTAACCATATTTGTTGGGACAAATGCTTCAGGAAAAACGCAAACATTAAAAAAAATAAGAGACATTATGAAAAATGAGGTGGGTAGTAATAAGGTTCGGTATTTATCATCCAATAGAATTGGAAATATGGAACAGTATAGATCAAAAATTAATCAATATACTTATACCACTGATGATTATACATTTGGTGATCAAGCAACAAAACGTGCTCGTTTACAAATAGAAACTGCATGCGGTGATTTTTTTGCAATGGATGAACGAAAGGATGTTTTTATTAAGGTATCCGAAAGATTGTCGGTGTTGTTTAATAGAAATATTTTTATTCGCTGGGATGCTGGACAAATGAAGGTGTTTTTTGGAAAAACTGATAATGAACAAGAATACTCTGTTGCAGCAGAAGCAAGTGGATTAGTTAATGTTATTTCGATTTTAGCTGCCTTATTTGATGAATCGGTTGAGGTATTGCTAATTGATGAACCAGAAGTGTCATTGCATCCTCAGTTGCAATCATATCTTCTTCGCGAGATGAAGAATGTTGTAAAGAAATATAATAAAACCATTATAATTTCAACTCATTCGGCGGAAATGATTGAATTAAATGAAGCATCAGATTTGTGTAACTATATTTTTTTTAGAAAAAATACGTTACCTAAACAAATTTCGCCAGATGCATCAGAGTTGAATAGTGTAAAATTAAAAGAATTTTTATTACGAATGAGTCTTATATACAATGAAGGCTTTTTTGCTAAAAAAGTACTTCTTATTGAAGGATCAAGTGATATGATTTTGTGTCGGTATCTTTGTAATAGACTTGGCTTAAATCTTGATGTTGCAGGTTCCCAAATTATTCCGGTTGAAGGAAAAGGACAATTTCCTATTATTACGAAGCTATTTAGGCTTATTGGTAAAGAAGTATGTGTCTTAACAGATTTAGATGGATTTACAGATGATAATAGTATTATTAATTTATTTTCGGAATTACCAGAAGGTACAAAAATTGCTAATGATCATGGTAATGAGAACCTCCAAAGTATGATTAGAGAAATAAAGACAAAAATAGATGAGGTAATTCGTTCTACAAAAGACAATATGATATCAATTTATAGCCAACATCCGTATTGGATAAATCGAGATCTGGAAGCAGGGGAAGATAAAATCATTCGTCGTGCATTGGTTGCACAGTTGTTTACAGTAGATGAAGATGAGTTATTAACTTGGCCGGATTCTCAAGAGTGGACAAGTCTTAAAAAGAGAATTACTGTGTTATTAGATATTTTAGAAGAATTAGGATGTTTTATTCTCAGGAAAGGGGCGATAGAAAGTTATTATACTTTTTCTCCTAATACAACATTTAACGGAAAGCCATCTGCAGCGGCTCATGAGGTTAGTTGTTGGGAAGAAAAAAGTACTGAACAAATCTATGAACATTTCTCTGACATTACTCGTTCTTTGCAATTTGCTGCACTTGAAAAAAATGTAGATGAGAGTTTTGCGGTAAAGAAGGAATTATTAAGTGAATTAGCGTTAATACTTGGAATCTTGCCTGAAGTATCAACTGAAAAAGAAATTTTGTCATGTATTAAGCAGTCAAAAGGTAGCGTAGACTCTCTTTTTGATTACAAAATAATAAATGAAAATAAGCGATTGGGAGTAGAAGTATCATTAAAATCTAAAATAATAGATGTGGCTGGATTCCCGTTTAAGGCTTTTGTTGGAGATAATGTTAATAGCCTTATAGATGAAAAAATTCATTCTGATTTGAGCGAAGTCTGCTAGTAGTAACCCATCCACTTTTTACTCCGTTTCTACTACGATTGCTGTACACATCTTGCAAAATTTTGCTAAGATTTGCATTTTATGTACAGAAATGACCAATACATAAAGAAAAATTAACACCGCGCAAAATGCTGCAAATGGCAGCAGAAAAGCGCCTTTTGAAAGGAGTTTATATGAGTATACGAGTACTTTTCATTTGCCACGGCAACATCTGCCGTTCCCCAATGTCAGAATTCGTATTAAAAGACATGGTGGAACAGCGTGGCTTGACAGAACAATTTGAAATCGCTTCGGCGGCGACCAGCACAGAGGAAATCTGGAACGGCAAAGGAAATCCAATCTATCCGCCGGCGCAGGCAGAACTAAAAAAGCATGGGATTGGAAAGACCGCATACACCAACTTTGCGGGCAAGCGCGCCAGACAGGTGACAAAAGAAGATTATCATCACTATGACTACCTGCTTTGTGCGGATACCAACAACATCCGTAACACAGAGCGTATCACAGGCGCGGATACCGAAGGAAAAATTCATCTGTTGTTAGATTATGCAGACGAACTTCAAGAGGGGAGTCAGCTTCAGACTAAAAATAAAAGCAGCAATTCAATCAGCCAGACAATCAGCCGCCGCGGCAAATCAATCGCAGACCCGTGGTATTCCGGGAATTTTACACAGACATGGAATGATGTGGTGGCAGGGTGTACAGGTTTTTTAAATTATCTTAAAAACGTGCATAAGATATAAAAGCGGCATCAGTTTCTGCGCGCCTGCCGGAATTTGGACGGTGTCATATGATATTCGCGCAGGAATAAGCGGTTAAAATAAGATACATTTTCAAAACCGCATTCCAGGGAAATCGCAAGAATGTCATCATCTGATGCACACAGCAGGTGCGCGGCACGGATTAGGCGGTATTCATTCAAGTAAGCAATAAAGGGCTTTCCCATATACAGCTTGAAAAATTTCATGAAATGGGAGCTGCTGAAACCGCAGACTGCCGCAATCTGCTCAATACTGATTTTTTGTGGGTAGTAATTTGCAATATAATCGGTAATCAGGCACAGCTTTTCCTTCGTATTTTCTTTAAAATAACCGTTTTTCCGGGAGGAAACAGCACTGTTTTTTTGCTGCGGTAAATCACAAGTTGTAATTTCACGCATTTTATCCGGTGCAAGAATCTCTGATTCCAGAATAAAAAACAACTGATACAGCCAGCCTTTAATGCCGAGATAATACCCGGCAGGATAGGTGGTACGCAAATCGTCAATCCGGTCAAGGCAGATTTGAACAGCGCGGTGCGCTTTCGGAACCCGGTCTATTAAAACCGGAAAATCTTCGGGGAAATTTTGCAGGCGGTGAAAAAAGTTAAAAGACATCGTATCCCCTTCTTTTGGGATTAACATCTGCATATCAAAAATGATATTTTCGTATGAAAATGCTTCCGATTCATACTGCGCAATGGAATGAAGTCTGCCCGGCAGAATAAAGACAATGCTGTCTTTGACAACCGGGTAGGAAATACCATCGACATTGACCATTCCCCTGCCGCTTTTTACATAAATAATTTCCGTTTCACGGTGCCAGTGCATCGGCACACACGGAAAATCCAGCGGAATCGAGCAAGGATAAGTATTATAGGAAAAATCCGTATCATAGTGTTTTTTCGTTTCTTCGTAATTTTCATATTCTAATATGTGCATAGCCCCTCCAATCCGCAGATTTACTGCACAAACGCCAATTTCATATATTTTGTATATCATGATATGATGTTGGGGTCAAAAGCCTCAACTATGATATCTATGGATTGTTCCGTGCTAAACATGTGCCACTGGCACATAGCACCCGCCTATGAGCAAGCTCATGTGGGTTCAGATATTTTGACCCTGGTAGCATGATATAAAAGTATGATAGTATTGTATTATTTTAAGCGGTAATTATGCAAGATAAAAAATCTTAGAAATATATAATAATAATCAGAATTATCGAAAAATAATCAGAAATAAAAATAGGAGTGGAGAGAAGTATGAGCATAGCAGAAATTTGTAACAAAATGTATGGAAAGACTATCAGAGAGTGCAGTAACGAACAGGTCTATACGGCACTGCTGGCACTGGTAAAGAAAGTCACGGAAGAAAGAAAAGAAGCGCAGGAGCGGCAGGAAAAAGAAAACGGCAAGAAAGTGTATTACATTTCCGCAGAATTTCTGATTGGAAAGCTGCTGTCAAACAACCTGATTAATCTGGGGCTGTATGAGCAGATTTCGCAGGAATTAGAGGAAAATGGAAAGAATATTGCACAAATCGAAGAAGCCGAGCCGGAGCCGTCACTTGGAAATGGCGGACTGGGACGGCTGGCAGCGTGCTTTTTGGATTCCATTGCCACATTAAACTTAAACGGGGACGGCATTGGCATCAACTATCATCTGGGGCTGTTTCGTCAGGTGTTTGCACAGAATAAGCAGACAGAACAGCCGGATTACTGGATTCAAAAGGAAAGCTGGCTGACAAAGACGGAGGTGCAGTACCCGGTACAGTTTGGCAAATTGTCCGTCATGTCGAGAATGTATGACATTGATGTGACAGGTTACGAGGGCAGGGTCAACAAACTGCATTTATTTGATATCGACACGGTTGATGAAAAAATACCAATGCACGACGGCATTGATTTTGATAAAAATGCGATTGAGAAGAATCTCACGCTCTTTTTGTACCCGGACGACAGCGACAGAGCCGGACAGTTATTGCGCATTTACCAGCAGTATTTTATGGTAAGCAACGCCGCACAGTTGATTCTTTCAGAGTGCCGCAGGAAATGTGAAAAAGCGGGAAAGACGTTAAAGAATCTGAATGAATTTGCGGTGATTCAGATTAATGATACGCACCCGACAATGGTTATTCCTGAATTAATCCGTATTTTGACAACGCAGAAAGACATTGACGGCAGTGTGATGACGATGCAGGAGGCGGCAGAGGTGGTGACAAAGACGTGTGCATACACAAATCACACGATTCTTGCAGAAGCACTCGAAACATGGCCGCTGGACTATCTTGAGGAGGTTGTGCCGCAGTTAGTTCCGATTATCCGTTATCTTGATGAAAATGTACGCGCCCGTTATACGGATTCTTCCGTTTACATTATTGACGAAAACGACCGCGTGCATATGGCACATATTGATATTCATTATGGTTTCAGTGTAAATGGGGTGGCAAAGCTGCATACGGAGATTTTGATGCAGGAAGAACTGAAATCTTTTTACCGCATTTATCCTGAAAAATTTAACAATAAAACCAACGGCATTACGTTCAGAAGGTGGTTACTGCACTGCAATCAGGCACTGACCGCCTATATTGAAGAACTGATTGGTGCAGATTTTAAAAAGGAAGCAGGGGAACTTTCACAGCTTATAAAATATGCAGATGATGAAAATGTGATTGCGTGCATGCTTGAAATTAAGGCGGAAAATAAGAAACGTCTTGCTGCATATATGCAGGAAAAATGCGGTGTAAAAATCAATCCGCAGTCGGTCTTTGACATTCAGGTAAAGCGCCTGCATGAGTACAAGCGCCAGCAGATGAACGCACTGTATGTCATTTACAAATATTTTGAGATTAAGGCCGGAAATATTCCGGATACTCCGGTTACGGTTATTTTCGGTGCGAAGGCGGCAAAAGCGTATACGATTGCAAAAGATATTATTCACTTAATTTTGTGCCTGGGTGAATTGATTGCAAATGACCCGGATGTCAGTCCATATTTAAAGGTTGTCATGGTGGAAAATTATAATGTGACGATGGCGGAAAAGCTGATTCCGGCGTGCGACATTTCAGAGCAGATTTCGCTGGCTTCCAAGGAAGCTTCCGGAACGGGCAATATGAAATTTATGTTAAACGGTGCACTGACACTCGGAACATTTGACGGTGCAAATGTCGAGATTGCACAGCTTGTCGGCAAAGACAATATCTATACCTTTGGTGCATCCAGTGACGAAGTCATCGCGCATTACAAAAATGCCGATTACTGTGCAAAGGACCTTTATGAAAAGGATGAAATGATAAAAAAATGTGTTGATTTTATCGTTTCAGATGAGTTAAAGCAGTATGGTGATGAAGAAAACTTATCCCGTCTGTACCATGAAATTATCAGCAAAGACTGGTTCATGACACTGTTGGATTTCAAGGAATATATAAAGGTAAAAGAACAGGCGCTTGCAGACTACAAAGACAGAGCCGCATGGGGCAGAAAAATGCTGATAAACACCGCGATGGCAGGCTTCTTCTCCTCCGACCGCACCATCCGCCAGTACAACACCGATATCTGGAAACTGTAAGCCGGGCAAAAAGTAAACAGGCGGCAAAAAACACAAACCCTTTCCGTCCCCGCCAAGGCGAAATCACCCACAATCTTTTCGCCCGCCCCCGCCAAGGCAAAAAACACCCTCACTTTACGTCAAACAGCGTGTGTAAAGTGAGGGTGTTTTTTTGCCTCCACAGCGTGTGGAAAATGCGGGTTGTTTTTTTGCCTCCCACAGCGTGTGGAAAGTGAACGTATTTTTTTGCCTCCTACAGCATCACTCCGGAATTTTCCTTACTCCGTTCCATATAGTGATTGAGCTGTTCAAACGGCTTGCGAAGGACAAGACCGATGAGAATGGCAATGATAATATAGATAAAGAGTCTGCCGATACATTCCCAGTAATAATTGCCGTACATGCCGCCAATCGTTTCGCGCAGGGCATCCATGGCATATGGGAACGGCAGGTAGCGGTAAATCATCCGGTAAACCTTTGGCAGGACGTCAATCGGGAACGTACCGCCGCTTCCGGCAACCTGGACTACCATGAAAATAATTGCAAGGGCTTCACCGATATTGCCAAAGGCAACCGTCAGTGCATACATAAAAATCGTAAAGACCAGGCTGGTGACAGAACATGCAAACCAGTATAAAACCGGGTGCGGACACTGAATCTGGATATAAAACAGATTTCCGAGTACAATCAGAAGTGTCTGCAACTGCCCGATACAGTAAAATGTCAGGTATCGTCCGAAAAATTTCTGATACGGCTTTACGCCGGCCGGCAGGTGTTTGGATTTTTTCACCTGTGTATGAATGATAGCCACCATAATCAGACCGCCGACCCAGATGGAAAGGACCGTGTAAAACGGTGAAACGGCAGAACCGTAAGCTGAAATTTCATAAATCTTTTTGGTCGTAATTTCTACCGGTGAGGCAATAAAGTCTGCCAGTGTCTGCGGGTCACTGCCTAAAATTTCATTCACAAAATCATATTCCGGGTCGGAAGCGATTTTATTGAGTAATTCAATAGAATCGGAAAGCTTAGTCATCAGTGTATTTAAAGTCTGCTGTGTCCGTGTCAGATTTTCCTGTCCCTGTGTAATCGCATCCGTAAAGGTGTTCATGTCGCCGTCCATATCCTGATATAAAGAAGAAATGGAAGACATTACACTGCGGATAGAGGATACATTTTCCGAAAGTGAAGCGGAAACCTCTGACAGGGAAGAAACTGAATTGGCATCCAAAAGCTTTTGCAGGGCGGCAAGTTCTCCTGCCTGTGTATCCAGTGTTTCCGGTAAATCCGATGAAGAACTGCGCGCAAGAGAGGAAACATCGGAAGAAATCTGTGTAATGGAAATCAGGGAATCTAACATCACATTGTATGTCTGCAATTCATTGTAGGCATCGGTCAGTTTACCGGATATGACATCAATGAGTGAATTCCCTGTGGTATCATCCAGTGTCAGACTGTCAAAATCCACGGTGATAGCAGCGGAGCTGGCGCTTACAAGACTTTTTGTTAAAGTGTTCACAAAGGTGGAATTAGTCTGGGACTGAACTGCTTTTTTTGCCTTATCCGTAATTTTCGGCGCAATGGCATTTTTCTTCTGATTACAGTAATACTGAATCTGCGGATGTTCTAGGGAATCCGAAAGAAAACTTACCATATCGCTTGTAAAGTCAGACGGCAGAACCAGTGCGGCATAGTAGTCGCCGCTGTACACGCCGTCAATGGCTTCCTGCGTGGAATCCGTAAACACCCAGCCGATGGTTGTATTGGCTTTTAAATTAGAAATAATCTGGTCGCCGATATTTACAGTCACACCGTCAATAGTTACACCCGGATCATCAGACGCCACAGCAACCTTGATGCGGGAAGTGGAATCTGTTCCGTACGGGTCCCAGTTTGACAGAGTGTTAAACCACGCATACAGGGATGGAATGACGGTAAGACCAATCAGTACAACAATGGCGACCACATTGGTACTGATACGTTTGAGGTCCTGTATAAAAACAAGAAAAATATTTTTCATAGTTTAATCTCCTTTGCAGCAGTGATAATAGACTGTAAGTTGTTATTGAGACGGGATGGTAAATCCTGTACAAGGTAGTCGTGTCCCTCTTTCAAATCCAGTCCGAGCTGTTTTAATTTTTTCTGCATCTGGTCATCAATGTAAGCGACCGTTACCAGATATGCAGAAATTAAAAAGAGTGAAATTACCCATAATAAAAGATACACAACCTTTGAACTCTCCATATGCAGCAGCAAAATAAGGAAAATCATCGGGATAATGGCAATACACCAGAGTCCCGCCTTAATACGCTTCTGATTGCGTTCATGCAGTGTATGGCTGAATTCCTGAATCTGCATTAAAGTCGCGTTAAAATCTTCATCACGTCCGTTCTTAGACGAAGACACATCCGTAAAATCCGTATCCGGTGAACCGGAATCGGACAGGCTTCTGGCAGAAGTCCGTGCTATGGGTGTTGCCAGAAGGTCATCTGCCACAGGGCTGTTTTTTAAAGTCATAGTTCTACCTCACTAACAAATATGTATTGGTTACATCATTTTGGTTTCTTTCATCTTTTCCTCAAAGAAATGATTGAGCGGAATGAAAGGTTTGCGGATTACCAGTCCGAGTAAAAGGGAAGCTGCGGCAAAAATCAGCAGTTTTCCCATATAAATAAAGTAGTTCATTTCATACATGCCGCTGATGGCTTCGCGCATGGCGTTAATCGCATACGGGAACGGGAAGTACAAGTATACGTTCTGGAAAAACTTCGGCAGCAGTTCAATCGGGAATGTACCGCTCGAACCGGCAATCTGGATAACAACCATAACAACGGCAATGGTCTTTCCGACATCGCCAAAGGAAAGTGTCAGCGTGTAAATCAGCAGGACAAATACAAAGCTTGCGACAGAAGCCGTCAAAATGAGCAGTCCCGGATGTTCACAGGAAACTTTTAATAAATATAAATCGCCGAGTACAATAATCAGGCTCTGTATCTGTCCCATCACAAAGAATAAAAGGAATCTGCCCAGATATAGTTCGTGCGGTTTTGCCATCAGTTCCATCTTCGGATTATTGTCAACGTGTACTTTCATCAGTGCCACGAGTACGATACCGCCGACCCACAGCGCCAGTGCTGTGTAAAACGGTGTAACTGCCGTACCGTAGTTGACTGCCGGGTAGACATCAATCTGTTCAACTTCCACAGGTGTTGCAATAAATTCGGCATAGGAGGCCGCATCGGCATGTAATAACTGTGAAAGCGTCTGATAAGCCGAAGAATCCGTAATATTATTTAAGGAAGTCAAAATCAGCTGGATTTTATCGGACATGCCCGAAATAATCGTTCCGGTATCGCCAAGGGTCTGGTTTGCCGTCAGGGCGATTTTGCTGGTTCCGAGTAAAATCTGTTCTAAGCTGTTTAGCTGGCTGCCTGAATTTTCAAGTGATTTATAGGCAGAATCCGCAGCTGCGTTCACGGTGATTTTTAATGAATTTAAACCGGATGAAGCAATGGTGTGATACTTCTGCTGGGTCTGTGTCATTTTATCAAGGCAGGAGGATAACAGGGTATGCAGCACCTCTGCCTTTGCAGCGGCAATTTCAGGTGTTTCCTTTACAATCGAAGAAGTCTGGTCAATCAGATTCTTTGCAAGGTCCTGTAAAGTAGAAATTGCTTCAAGTTGTCCGCGGATATGTGCAATAATGTTATGGTCAATATATTCCAGATCATCTAATTTGTTTAAAAGGTCATCCAGTTTATGATTCTGCTCAAGCAGGGAGTTTAAGCCGTCTAATGCAGCAGAAAGTGCATCGGATGCCCCTTGTGTATCGCTTGTGATTTTATTCTGTGCCGTGTCTAAATGCTTTTGCACCTGCTCAGAAATGGTTTCCATGGCGGCAAGTGTTGTGTCAAGCTGGTCGGTCATGTTATCGACAGAGCGGGACAGTGCAGACTGTGTCAGCTTTGTTGTATCTTTTGAATTTTCTAAAATATCCTGTAATTCCGGAATCAATGCACTCATGGACTCCAGATTTTCCGATAAAGAAGCATTGCCGTTCTGGAAGGTGGCAATGGTATCGGCATAACCGGACAGATTATCCTGAATGGTCTTCATATCGTCAATAAGTTTGCCGGAAATGGAAGAATCCTTTTGGGTAATACTTTCAAGACCGCTTAATGCTGTCTGTGCGGCAACGTTAATAAATTCTGTGTTAATCGTCTGCTGCAGTGTAGAACTTGCCGTATCGGTAATCTTTGTGGCAACGGCATTTTTCTTTGAATTTTCGTAATATGTCACGCTTGGGTGATTCATGCCGTTATCCAGAAAATCAAACAGACTGCGGCTGAAATCATCACCGATAATAATGGCAGCATAATAACTGCCGTCATATACCCCTTTTAAAGCAGCATCTGTATCCTGTGGAAAAACCCAGCCTACACCGGTATTGTCATGAAGCTGCTCTACAACCTGATTTCCCATATTGACAGGGTCGCTTCCCTTTGAAGAAAATCCACTGTCTTCAGATACGACAGCAACCTTTAAGGAAGATGTGTTGGCATACGGGTCCCAGTTGGAATAAATGTTAAACCACGCATACAGGGACGGAATAATACACAATCCGCCCGCAATCACCAAAGCGAATAAATTGCGGCTAAGACCGGTAACGTCTTTGCGGAATATATGTAAGATATGTTTCATAAAGACCTCATTTCTGTGCCTGATATACAGCACACTGTTATCATTAGAAAGCGAGCAAAGGCACTTTCATAGCGACATTATAGTATATTGGCAGTTCAAAAGCCAGTTATTTTTTACATTAAATGGAAGGTGTGGTATACTGGCTATATAGTAAATGGACAGAATGGGGAATGGTATGTATACAATTTTAATAGTGGATGATGAAAAGATTGAACGTAACGGAATTAAATTTCTGTTAAAGAAGCAGGCAGAGCCGTTTGAAATCTATGAAGCACCAAACGGCAAAGCAGCACTCGAGCAGCTTTGTTCAATGCGCAATCAGGGGAAAAAGATAGATATATTGCTGACCGATGTAAAAATGCCGTTTATGGACGGCATAGAACTTATTGGAGCAGCCAAAGAAGAGGGGTTTACATTAAAAACAATTATATTCAGCGGGTATAATGAATTTGAGTATGCCAAGCTGGCAGTGCGTCTTGGCGTATCGGACTACATTTTAAAGCCGGTCAATCCACAGGAATTTGCACAGACCATAGAGAAGGTTACAGGGGAACTGCAAAAGCAGTATGTTGAAAATGAACAACGTCTGCAGCAGAGCAGCTATATGCGGGAATATCTTTTATATACCTTATTTAATGGGGGCGGTGCAGAACAGGTGCATACATTGGCAGGAAATCTTGCGGGAGAAAATTTCTGGAATCACTTCCACCGGATTGTATTTCTTGAGTTTGACCGAGAATTTTTTGGGAAAAAAGCGCTTGATTTTCAGGCGGAGATACTTGAAGAAAATATGAGTGAAGAATATCAGTATTTAAACTTAAATCCGCAGCAGGCAGTGCTTTTATTAAATGCCAGTCCGCATTACATGACCCTGCAGCAGACAGCACAAAAGCTGCATGATGCCGTTTTCAAAAAATACGGCGAGCACTGTCATTTTGCAATTTCAGGCGAAATTGACGATTATGAAAAAATACCGCAGACAATGGATATGCTTGAAGCCCTGATGGAAAATAAGTTTTACCGTCCTGATGTGTATGTATATTCCGAGGACATCAGCGGGGAAACGCCGGTGCTGGTGCAGATTGATGACGACACGCTCATGAAGCAGATGAAACAGGATATTAAGATGAAAGATATCCGGGCACTTAGGGAGCATTTTGACAGAATGTGTGCCAAGTACCGCAAAAAATCATATTTTTCACAGATTTATATTAAATTTATTTTTTCTAATCTGTTAAAAGATTTCTATCAGAATCTGCCGGAGACGCGGGAAGAGGAATTTAATAAGGAAATTGATACATTGTATAAGTCTGGGGATTTTAACTGTATTGTGTCGATTGTCAACAGCCATATTGATAAGCTGGAAGCGGTATTTGCAAAAAATCCGCAGACACAGCATAAAGAAATTGAAACAGTCAAAAAGTATATTTATACGCATTTCGGGGATGAACTGGGTGTAGAACAGCTTGCAGACATGGTGTATCTGGCACCGAGTTATTTAAGTACGGTTTTTAAAAAAGAAACCGGACAGAATTTAAGTAAATTTATCAAGCAGTACCGCATGGAAAAGGCAAAGGATATGCTTGAAAATACAAATATGAAAATTGTAAATATCAGCGAAGCGTGCGGTTATCAGAATGTTTCGTACTTCTGCCAGAGTTTCCGCGAGTGCTACGGGGTGAGTCCTCAGAAATTCAGAAATGGAATTTAAGATGAATATAAAAAATATGAAGTTGAAATACAGGCTGGCAGGGATTTATCTGCTCACGGCAGTACTGCCGGTTATTGTGCTGTTTACATTTTCCTACGGGCAGATGAAGCATATTTTAATTGAGCGCGATACGAAAAGTATCCAGAATTTTGTCAATCAGGCGGGAGCGGGTATTGATGCCCAGTTAGAGGTGTATAACAACCTGTCCAATTACATCACCTTTAATGAAACGATTTCGCGGGTTGTCAGCTACGACTATAAAAGCGATTATGAAATGTACGACCAGCTTGTGCTGTTGTTTGACCCGATGCTATCATCGCTTAAATATTTCCACGAAGACGTGAAACAGGTGACGATTTACGCTGAAGGCACGGTAAAGCACGATACCACGCTTGCACCGCTGTCAGAAATTGAAGCTGCACCGTGGTTTGATACGTCAAAGGAACATACAACGATTCAGTGGTTTGCGGACAGCTCGGCGCACACGCTGTCATCGGCACGAAAAATGTCACTGCTTTATCAGAAGAATAAACTCGGCATTTTATACATTTCAGTGGATTATGATAAGGTGTTTGAAGCACTTGAAGAAAATACGCAGAAAAACTACGGGATTTATATTGTCGATTCTGCGGGCAGCGAGGTGTATGAATTCCACAGCTTTACCGGTGAAAATGTGGATAAGGCGTTAAATTTTGCAGACTTTTGTGGAATACGGGACGGCAGCGGCGATTACACGGTTATCAGTACACCGCTTGCGACAACGGACTGGACGATTTATATGTATGAACCGACAGAATTGATTATCCAGTCGGCAAAGCCGATGATGCGCATGATTTTTGTGGCAGTGACGGTGATTATAGCCGGTGCAGTGCTTGCACTGATATCGACCTCGCGCTTTTTAATAGAGAGAATTGAGCTGTTACAGCACAATATGCAGAAGGTGGAGCAGGGTGATTTCACAGTACGTGTCCATAGTGACAGCAACGATGAAATCGGTGCATTAATTAACGGCTTTGATCATATGGTCAGCCGCATCAGCACCTTAATTACCGAGGTTTATGAGGGCAGGATTCACCAGAAGGAATATGAAATGCGGGCACTCCGGGCGCAGATAAATCCGCATTTTTTATACAACTCGCTGTCCCTGATTAACTGGAAAGCTATTGAGAGCGGGCAGGAGGACATCAGCCGGATTACACTTGAACTTTCCAATTATTACAGAACCTCATTAAATAAAGGAAGAAACACATTGACATTAGAGCAGGAATTAAGCAATGTACGCTCCTATCTGCAAATCCAGCAGCTTATGCATGACGGGGATTTTGATGTGGAAATAGATGTGGCAGCGGAAATTTTACAGTACGAATCCCTGAATCTGATTTTACAGCCGCTGGTTGAAAATGCGATTGATCACGGAATTGACTTAAAAACAGAGGGCAGAGGGCGGATTACAATCCGCGGCTGGCAGGAGCCTGCACAAAATCCGCTCACACACCGGACAGATATGGAATCTGACACACAATCCGAAACGAAATCCGGTACAGAATCCCGCCGAGAACCAGATGTGGAATCCGGCACAGATTATCTGGTAGTATTGACGGTATCGGATAACGGTGTCGGCATGGATAAGCAGACGGCGGCAGATTTTTTAACGGTGCAGTCCGGCGGATATGGTGCAAGAAATGTCAACGAGCGGTTAAAGCTGTATTACGGGGATCAGTATCCGTTAAAGGTGGACAGTAAACAGGGCGAAGGTACAACGATTACAATTACATTTCCGGCACGTGTCTATACCACACAGAAACAGGCTTAAAACGGCGGTAGACGGGCATTTTATAAAATGATTTTATAACTGTCTTGTCACCTGTAAAGAAACGTGATATAATTACCAACAAAAAATTTAGCACTTATACAGGAAAATGAGGTAAATGATGAACGCGGTAACAGAGGAAATTAAGCAACTGAAAAAAGAGAAAAATGCAGTCATTCTTGCACATTACTATGTGGAAGATGCCGTGCAGGAAATTGCAGATTACATCGGGGACTCGTACTACTTAAGCCGTCTTGCAACGGAAACAACAGCAGATGTCGTTGTTTTCTGCGGTGTGGGATTTATGGGTGAGAGCGCAAAGGTATTAAATCCGGGGAAAAAGGTTTTAATGCCGGATATGAGTGCGGACTGTCCGATGGCACATATGGCAGATATCGCAGGAATTGAAAAGCTTCGTGCAGAGTATGAAGATTTAGCGGTTGTCTGTTATATCAACTCCACGGCAGAGTTAAAAGCACACGCGGATGTATGTGTGACTTCCTCAAATGCGTTAAAGATTGTAAAGGCACTCCCGAATAAACACATCTTATTTATTCCGGATGATAATCTCGGACATTTTATTGCAGAGCAGGTGCCTGAGAAAGAATTTTTATACCAGAACGGACACTGTCCGGTTCATAAGGCAATTGCACCGGAAGCTGTCAAAAAGGCAAAACAGGAGCATCCGCAGGCACTTGTGCTTGCACACCCGGAATGTCTTCCGGAAGTGTCGGCACTGGCAGATTATGTAGGCAGTACCTCGGGTATTATTGATTATGCAACAAAAAGCGATGCAGAGGAATTTGTGATTTGTACGGAAACAGGTGTATTTTACGAGTTGAAAAAGAAAAATCCTGGGAAAAAGTTTTATCCGGCATCGGCTCATCAGATCTGCCCGGATATGAAAAAGATTACATTAGAGAAAGTACGGGATGTCTTAAAAAATGAGAGCAATGCCGTAACGGTGGAAAAAGAGTTAAGTGAAAAGTCAGGCCGTCCGCTTGAGAGAATGTTAGAGCTTGCAAAATAGCCGGAAAGAATGTGTCAAGATGAATGAGAATAAGGTAAAGTTACATATTAATACGGACATTGTGATTGTAGGAACGGGAGTCGGCGGCTTGTTTACCGCACTGAATCTGCCACGTGATAAGCAGATTGTGATGATTACAAAGGCGGATTTGGAAAGCAGTGATTCGTTTCTTGCACAGGGTGGAATTTGTGTATTAAAAAATGAAGATGATTACGACAGTTATTTTGAAGATACTATGCGTGCAGGACATTATGAAAACAGAAAAGAGTCTGTGGATATCATGATTCGTTCTTCACGTGAGATTATTGATGATTTAATCGGATACGGTGTAGATTTTGAGCGGGATGATAACGGACACTTGCGTTTTACAAGAGAAGGTGCCCATTCCACACCGAGAATCCTCTTCCATGAAGATATTACGGGAAAAGAGATTACAAGCAAGCTGCTTGCACAGGTGCAGAAGCTGCCGAATGTTACAATCCTTGAAAATACGGAAATGGTAGATATTGTTGAACAGGACAATGTATGCTACGGTATTGTATGCCGTGTATCAAAGGAAGCGATGCCGCATCTGATTACAATTTCGGCAAAGGATACCGTATGGGCATGCGGCGGTATCGGCGGTTTATACACACATTCCACGAATTTTCCGCATCTGACGGGTGATGCACTGGCACTGTCCCTGCGCCATCATATCGAACTGGAAAATATTGATTATATCCAGATTCATCCGACAACACTGTATTCCGAAAAGCCGGGAAGAAGATTTTTAATATCCGAATCAGTACGTGGGGAAGGCGCTATTTTATTAAATAGGAAAGGCGAGCGGTTTGTTGATGAACTGCTTCCAAGAGATGTGGTTGCACGGGCAATTTATGAGCAGATGGAAAAAGACGATATGCCGTATGTGCATCTGTCACTTGAAAATATAGATAAAAAGACGATTATGGAACATTTTCCGAATATTTATCAGCATTGTCTGGAAGAAGGCTATGACATCACAAAGGAAAGTATTCCGGTTGTACCGGCACAGCACTATTTTATGGGCGGTGTCCATGTAGACTGCAACAGCAAAACGTCTATGGAACAGTTATATGCAGTCGGTGAAGCAAGCTGTAACGGTGTGCATGGCGCAAACCGTCTGGCAAGCAATTCCCTGCTTGAAAGTCTGGTCTTTGCGAAACGTGCGGCAAAGCATATTACAGACGGCTTTGATATGGCAGAGAGTTGTCCGGAACTCGTGGAAGCGGCAGCACTCCGGAAGTACAACGGCTATGATGAATTGAAAAAACAGTACAAGACAGAAATTTTTGAAGAAATTGAAAGGGAGAAAAAGGTACATGAACAGTATATCAATGAAGTTAAATGCAGATAAATTAATTATGCAGGCACTGGAAGAAGATATTACAAGCGAAGATATTACGACAAATGCCGTAATGCGCCACCCGCAGCAGGGCGAGGTACAGCTTTTGTGCAAGCAGGACGGTGTGATTGCGGGCTTGGACGTATTTAAAAGAGTGTTTGAGCTTTTAGACGAAACAACAGAAGTCGTATTTTACGTAAAGGACGGAGATGCTGTAAAAAAAGGTGATTTGCTTGCAGTCGTAAAGGGTGATATCCGTGTCCTGCTTTCAGGAGAACGCACCGCCTTAAATTACTTACAGAGAATGAGCGGTATCGCAACGTATACCCGCTCGATAGCCGATTTGTTAAAGGGCAGCAAAACAAAGCTGCTTGATACAAGAAAGACAACACCGAACAACCGCATTTTTGAAAAATATGCCGTAAAGGTCGGCGGCGGCTATAATCACCGTTACAACTTATCGGACGGTGTTTTGTTAAAGGATAACCACATCGGAGCCGCAGGCGGTGTCAAAGAAGCCGTAACCATGGCAAAGGAATATGCGCCGTTTGTCAGAAAGATTGAAGTGGAAGTCGAAAATCTGGATATGGTACGCGAAGCGGTAGAAGCGGGCGCGGATATTATCATGCTGGATAATATGACACCGGAAATGATGAAAGAAGCAGTCCGTATTATTGACGGCAGGGCAGAAACAGAGTGTTCCGGCAACGTTACGTTAGAAAACGTGGCACGTCTGACAGATATCGGCGTGGATTATATTTCAAGCGGTGCGCTGACCCATTCCGCTCCGATTTTGGACGTTTCTTTAAAAAATTTACATGCAGTATAAAAAAACTTTCCAAAATAAAGAAAATCAGTAAAAAAATAGCTTTATTGCTTTAATTGGATAAATAATCTGCTTTTCTTTTTTATAATAGTGTGTTAACATAATAACACACTAAATTTTTGGAGGTTTCTAATGAAGAAAGACGAATTTAAGCCGTATATTCCGGCTGACAAAATTACGCCTGAGTTTACAGTGACATCTGTCATTATGGGTATTCTTCTGGCAATTATTTTCGGCGCAGCCAATGCGTATCTTGGTCTGCGTGTCGGAATGACTGTATCTGCTTCTATTCCGGCAGCAGTTATTTCCATGGGTGTTATCCGCGTCATTATGAAAAAGGATTCAATCCTTGAAAGTAACATGGTACAGACAATCGGTTCTGCCGGTGAATCCCTGGCAGCGGGAGCAATCTTTACACTTCCTGTATTGTTTTTATGGTCAAAGGAAGGTATTACAGAGGCTCCAAGCCTGATTACCATTTCATTAATCGCATTATTCGGCGGTATCTTAGGTGTGTTATTCATGGTGCCGTTAAGAAATGCACTGATTGTAAAAGAACATGGTGTGCTTCCGTATCCGGAAGGTACAGCCTGTGCAGAAGTTCTTTTAGCCGGTGAAGAAGGCGGTGCAAGTGCGAAGTCTGTATTTGCAGGTATGGGACTTGCTGCTTTATTTAAGTTTGTAGTCGATGGACTCAAAGTGATTCCAAGCGTTATTACAGTACCACTCAAGGCATTCAAGACAGAGCTTTCAGCAGAAGTATATCCGGCACTGCTTGGTGTAGGTTATATCTGTGGACCAAAGATCGCATCTTATATGTTTGCCGGCGGTTTAATCGGATGGTTTGTACTCATTCCGGCAATCATTACATTTGGCGGTTCCACAATCCTTTATCCGGGAACAAAGACGATTGCTGATATGTATGCTGCAGGCGGTGCTTCTGCAATCTGGAGCAGCTACATCCGATACATCGGTGCAGGTGCCGTTGCTGCGGGTGGTATCATCAGTTTAATTAAATCCCTTCCGTTAATTGTAAGAACATTTGCAGATGCAATTAAGGGCATGAAGGGTGCAGGAAACAGCAACAGCGCTGTTCGTACAGAAGTAGACCTTGATATGCGTGTAATCGGTATCGGTGTATTAATCATGATTATTGCAATCTGGCTGTTACCGGAAATTCCGGTATCTCCGCTCGGAGCAGTTATTATTGCATTATTCGGTTTCTTCTTTGCAACGGTTTCATCCAGAATGGTTGGTATCGTCGGAAGCAGTAACAATCCGGTATCCGGTATGGCAATTGCAACCCTGTTATTTTCTACACTCTGCTTAAAGGTGACAGGAGATACAGGTGTACACGGCATGAAGGGTGCTATTGCAATCGGTTCTGTTATCTGTATCATCGCAGCAATGGCCGGTGATACTTCACAGGATTTAAAGACAGGTTATATCCTTGGTGCAACCCCGAAGAAACAGCAGATCGGTGAATTAATCGGTGCAGTTGTTTCAGCAGTTACTATCGGAGGCGTTCTTGTATTACTGGATTCTGCATGGGGATTTGGTACAACAGAGCTTGCAGCACCACAGGCAACTTTAATGAAGATGATTATCGAAGGTGTTATGGAAGGAAATCTTCCTTGGGCGCTGGTATTCATCGGTGTATTTATTGCAATCGTTGTTGAAATTCTTGGAATTTCCGTACTTCCTGTAGCAATCGGTTTATATCTGCCACTGGAATTAAGCGCAACAATTATGATTGGTGGTGTTATCCGCTGGTTCGTTGACAAGAAGAAGGCTGATAAGGAAGAAAATAAAGATGCAAACAGTGGAATCTTATTCTGCTCCGGTATGATTGCCGGTGAGGGTCTTGTAGGTATCCTTCTTGCAATCCTCGCAGTTATCAACGTAGCCGGTAAGATTGATTTATCAGGCAGCTTTACAACAGGAATTGTTGGCGGAATTGTATTAATGGTTGTTATGATTCTGTGCATCCTGAAGTTCTCACTTTGGAGTAAGAATGGCAAAGAAAACAAGTAAAAAAGATTTAAGAAATTATCTGGATTTTATACCGGTGCATCATGAGCAGTATTCCTATACGGTGTCAGATAATGGTGCAGTTACGGTTTACGTGGAAAATAAAGGCGTATTTAACAAAATTGCCCAGGTGGTTTTTAAAAAGCCGCGGATTTCCCAGATTCATCTGGATGAAATGGGGAATTTTATCTGGCCGTTAATGGACGGAAAGAATACGGTATACGATATTGCAGAACAGGTGAAAGCGCATTTTGGCGAAAAAGCAGAACCGCTTTACAACCGGCTGGTGCAGTATATGAGAAATCTGGAAAGCTACGGATTTATCCGTTTTAAAGAGTAATAGAAAGCGGCAGGCACATGGAATAGGGTGCCTGTCTTTTTTTATAAACGTCAATAAAAATCAACATGAATCTAAAATATCTGATATTTTAAAAAATTCCAACACCTAATATAATAAAACTATCAAAAATGTTTCTGCTGTTTTAAAGGAAAACAGCAGGGGAATGGAGGGTTTTATGAAAAAAAGAAGAATGACAGCCGCATTTTTAGCAGCGGCACTTGGGGTAACAGCATTGACAGGCTGTGGAGGCACAGGCGGCAGTACCGATACGGGGAAAAGCACAGAGGCTGAAAAAATCAGTACAACGATTACCGTATGGGGCTGCGCAGAAGATCAGGCAGACGAGAATGGCAAATGGCTTCAGACGATGTGTGAAAAATTCAACACAGAACATCCGGAATGGGATCTTACATTTGAATACGGTGTCTGCTCCGAACAGGATGCCGGAAAGACTGTTCCGCAGGATCCGAGTAATTCAGCCGATGTATATTTCTTTGCAAATGACCAGTTACAGACATTAATTGATGCGAAGGCAATAGCAAAGCTTGGCGGTGAAACGGCAGATTACGTAAAGAGTACAAACTCACAGGCAATTGTAGATTCCGTTACGGTAGACGGAGCAGTTTACGGTGTACCATTTACAACCAACACCTGGTTTATGTATTACGATAAGAGCAAATTTACAGACAGCGACGTGAAGAGTCTGGATACAATGCTTGCAAAGGACAAGGTTGCATTTAATATCACAGAAGGCTGGTATATGTCATCATTCTTCCTTGCAAATGACTGTGTATATTTTGGTAAAGACGGAAAAGATAATGCAGCAGGAATTGATATTTCAGGCGATAAGGGTACAAATGCAACGAAAGCACTGGTATCTATGGTCAGCAATCCGAATTTTGTAAACGATGCAGGCGGTGTCGGAATCGCAGGCCTGCGTGACGGCAGTGTGGCAGCTTATTTTTCGGGTTCATGGGATTATAAGAATGTAAAAGAAATTTTGGGTGATAATTTTGGTGCCGTACAGCTTCCGACAGTCAAGATTGGCGGTACGGATAAGCAGTTAAAGGCATTTGCAGGTTCTAAAGCAGTTGCCGTGAATCCAAACTGCAAATACCAGCAGATTGCCGTTGCACTTGCAAAGTATTTAGGTGGTAAGGAAGCACAGCAGTCCCATTATGATTTACGTAGTGTAATTCCTTGCAACACAGAACTGCTGGCAGTAGAGCCGGTTAAATCCGATGTGCTTGTAACTGCACAGAATAATACCTTTAACAATACTGCTGTTATCCAGCCGACGGTAACCGGTATGAATAATTACTGGACACCGGCACAGAACTTCAGTAAATCCATTGTTAACGGAGAAATTACACTGGATAATGCAGCAGAAAAGACAGAAGATTTTTACAAATTGATTAATACATCAATTGTAAAATAGAAATAAAACGCGCACAGCGTTTGGAGGTTGCGTATGGAATTGGTTAATGCGTTCAAAAAGGGAGATTGGCTCACAAGAAGTTCTGCAATTGTGATGGGATTTGGCAATATCCTCAGAAAACAATTTATCAAAGGAATCTTATTCCTTTTCACAGAAGCAGCTTTCCTATTCTTTATGGCAGCCTATGGCTGGGGGGGGGGGGGGGGGGCGTCAAACAGGGAGCCTTGGTGAAAAAGAACAGGGAGAAGTGTGGAATGAAACACTGGGCGTCTATGAATATGTTCAGGGAGATAACTCCCTGTTAATTTTACTTTATGGTATTGCAGTTTTATTTATTTGTGCCGCATTTATCTGTGTGTGGGCAGGTGCGGTAAAAAGTGCGTATCAGGCACAGGTCTGTATTGAAAAAAATAAGCCGGTGACAACATTTGCAGAGGACATTAAGTCCCTGTTTGATAAAAATCTGCACAAACTGCTTCTGACACTGCCGGTTGGCGGCATTTTAATTTTTACGATTCTGCCGCTGATATTTATGATAGCCATGGCATTTACAAATTACAGCAAAGTAGACAGCCATCTTGTCCTGTTTGACTGGGTGGGGCTGGAAAATTTCCGGCAGATGTTTGATGTAAGCGGAACGCTCGGAAAAACATTCTGGTCTGTGCTTGGCTGGACAATTGTCTGGGCGGTATTTGCAACAGGTTTAAATTACATCTTAGGCATGCTGCTGGCGCTGCTTATTAATAGGAAGGGAACAAAAATCAAAGGCTTTTGGCGGCTGATTTTTATTTTGTCAATTGCCATTCCGCAGTTTGTGTCACTGCTTGTTATGCGCAGTATGCTAAGTCAGGACGGCATTATCAATGTAATGTTAAAAAATGCTGGCTGGATTCAGAAGTCCCTGCCGTTTTTCTCTAACGTCGCATGGGCGAGAATAACGGTAATTGTTGTTAATCTGTGGATTGGTATTCCGTATACGATGATGCAGGTTACGGGAATTTTACAGAATATCCCATTGGAGCTTTACGAAGCGGCAGAAGTAGACGGCGCCGGTCCGGTAATCCGTTTCTTTAAAATTACATTGCCGTATATGCTGTTTGTGACAACACCATATTTGATTACGACATTTACGGCAAATATCAACAATTTTAACATTGTTTATCTTTTAACAAAAGGCGACCCGGTGCTGGCAGGCAATACCGCGGGCAAAACAGACCTTTTGGTTACATGGCTGTATAAGATGACGGTGGATTACCAGTATTACAATCTAGGTGCCGTTATCGGAATTATGACCTTTGTATTTTTGGCAATCGGTTCGCTGCTTGTATACAGACGGACGAAATCCTATAAAGACGAGGAGGGATTTCAATGAAACGAAAAAAGAAAATCAACAATATACTGGTGCATCTGTTTTTAAGCGTGCTTGCAATTATCTGGGTCAGTCCGCTGTTCTGGATTATCCTTACAAGCTTCCGCGCACAGAAAGGCGCTTATACCTCGTCCTTTTTTCCGAAAAAATATACATTTAACAATTATATCAAATTATTTACGGATACCGGAATTTTAAATTTTCCGAGAATGTTTGGCAATACGCTGTTTATTGCAATCTGTTCCTGCATTATTTCAACATTTTTTGTATTGTCCGTGGCATATTGTATGTCGCGCCTGCGCTTCCGTTTAAGAAAGCCGATGATGAATATTGCAATGATACTCGGACTGTTTCCGGGATTTATGGCGATGATTGCGGTTTACTATATTTTAAAAGCAGTTGGACTTTCAGAAGGCTCCATGATTCGTGTGGCACTGATACTGGTTTACTCCGGTTCGTCCGGAATCCAGTTTTATATTGCAAAAGGATTTTTTGACACAATTCCAAAAACGATTGATGAAGCGGCTATGTTGGATGGTGCTACCAAATGGCAGGTGTTTACAAAAATCACTATACCGCTTAGTAAGCCAATTATAGTATACACGGTGCTGACGACCTTTATCGCACCATGGGTGGATTTCATCTTTGCAAGAGTAATATGCCGTGCCAATGCCGATTATTATACGGTGGCAATTGGTCTGTGGCAGATGCTTGAAAAGGAATATGTAGACAGCTGGTACACCTGTTTTGCCGCAGGAGCAGTCTGCATCTCAATTCCGATTGCAGTGCTGTTCATTTTCATGCAGAAGTGTTATAATGAGAGCATGTCGGGAGCGGTCAAAGGGTAGTGTCAGGGCTTTTTGCAGAGAACGCCTCAACGTGTTACTTGACTTCGGCTTATCTCTGCAAAAAGCCTGTGTGTGAACGGTTTGACGGCTGATTTCTGTGAAATAGCTTGTGAGAGAGTGACGTGGCAGGGCTTTTTGCAGAAGATGACTCAGTTTTGGAGTGTGTGGAATGATAAAAGGATTTAAAAAATTTTGTTTGTGTCTGCTGGCGGCGGGAGCTGCGGGTGGGATTTTAGCCGGGTGTAACAGCCCGGCTAATCGTGTTTTGTCCTCGCGGCAGGAATATGCAGAGCAGATGCAGGCTGCGGTATCGTCGCCGTTTAGCGCGTATCCCGAAACGGTTGTGTATACACTGGGAAAGATGATAAGCACGAATAATTCCAATATGCCGGCGGGGGATACGTATGAAGACAATGCGTATACGCGGTATATTAAGGAAGTGATTAATGTCCAGAACAGGGATGTTTTTGAAGAAGCCGATAAGCAGTATGATACCAACGTGAGCATGGCGATTGCAATGAATGAACTGCCGGATATTATGCTTGTGAGCAATTATGAGGACTTGGAAACGCTTATCGAAAATGATATGATAGAAGACCTGACGGTATCGTATCAGAACTGTATCAGTGATAGAATACGTGAAATGTATGCCAGCTACGGCGAAGACCTGATAGACAGCGTGACATTTGATGGTAAAATTATGGCATTGCCCGAAACGAATATTACGGACGGACCGAACCTTGTGTGGCTGCGGAAAGACTGGATGGATACGCTGGGACTTTCGGCACCGCAGACCATAGAAGATGTGGTTGAAATTGTACGTCAGTTTATAGATAATCAAATGGGTGGGGAAGAAACCGTGGGACTGGTCTGTGATACACAGATTGCAGGCGAGTGCGGCTACAGCAGTGAATATCTGCTTGATTTGATTTTTGCTTCTTATGGAGCATACCCAAAGCAGTGGATTACAGGTGATGACGGCGAGGTGGTATACGGTTCGGTGACAGACGAAGCCAAAGCGGCGCTTTCATATGTGCATACACTTTATAATGAAGGAATCCTTGAAAAAAATTTTTTGATACATACAACGTCGAATCTGATTGAAATGATAGAACAGGGAAAATGCGGCTCGTTTTTCGGACCGTGGTGGGCGGCAAATAATCCGCTGGCATCTGCGGTCAGTGCTGTAGCGCAGTCTGAAAAGCCGGACTGGCAGCCGTATCTGATAGCGACGGATGCGCAGGGCAATACCTCGTATCACAGCCAGAATCCGGCATATAAATATGTGGTTGTAAGGAAGGGTTACGAACACCCTGAAATTGCCGCGAAGATGATCAGTGTAATGTTTGACAAAATCCGCTATGAGTGTGATTCGTCCGAAGAATTTGAAAAATATTATCAGTTAAATGTAGAACCCACGGCAAGACCGCTGGCAATCAATGTGGATTATAACAATGCGCTGGAGCTGTGCTATGAGGATATTGCGGCAGTTTTTTCCGGCGAAAAGCAGGAAGACGATTTAAAGCTGCTTGAAAAGTCTTATTATACTGCATGTAAAAATTATATGGAAAATAAAGAGTCCGCGGGAACCGATGCGTGGGCGGCGTATATGACACGGATTAAGGCGTGTGAGGCAATCCGGGAAGGCTCGGTGATTACAGTACCGTCTTTGTATTTTAAAACCACTAAAACCATGAAGTCGGAGTGGTGGAAATTAAAGGAAAATGAAAAAGAAGCCTATTTAAAAATCATCTGCGGCGAAGAACCGCCGGAATATTTTGATATTTTTGTGCGGTCATGGCAGGAAAATGGCGGCGCACAGATTACAGACGAAGTAAAAGCCGCCCTTGCGGCAGAATGAGGAAGATTTTGGAAAAACTAGAAGTATTAAAGAAGGTATTTGGTTACGACAGTTTCAGGGAAGGCCAGGAAAAAATTATTGATGCGATTCTGCGGGGGCAGGACGTACTGGGCATTATGCCGACCGGCGCGGGAAAATCGATCTGCTATCAGGTTCCGGCACTGATGTTTCCGGGAATTACGGTAGTGGTATCGCCGCTTATTTCCCTGATGATTGACCAGGTGAAAGCATTAAATGCTGCCGGAATCCATGCGGCATATATAAACAGCGCCCTGACGGAAACACAGATTACAAAGGCACTCTACAATGCAATGTGCGGGCGGTATAAAATTGTATATGTTGCACCGGAACGCCTTGAAACCGACCGCTTTCTGGAATTTGTCATGAATGCCGACATTTCCATGATTACAGTCGATGAAGCGCACTGTATTTCCCAGTGGGGACAGGATTTCAGACCGAGCTATCTAAAAATTGTCAATCTGATAAAGCGATTTCCGAAACGTCCCGTTGTCAGTGCATTTACGGCAACGGCAACGCAGACGGTTAAAGAAGATATCCAGTGTATTTTAGGACTGCAGAATCCGGAAGTATTAATCACCGGATTTGACAGGAAAAATCTGTATTTTGAAGTGCGCAAAACAAAGCAGAAGGATGCCGAAATTCTGGATTATCTGGAAAAACACAAGGGCGAGAGCGGTATTATCTATTGTTCTACAAGAAAAAATGTGGACAATGTATATCTGATGCTGCGTAAAAACCGCATTGCTGCGGCGCGCTATCATGCGGGTCTGGACAATGACACCCGCAAAGAAAGCCAGGAGGATTTTATCTACGACAGGGCGCAGGTGATTGTGGCGACCAACGCATTCGGCATGGGTATTGACAAATCCAACGTGCGTTTTGTCCTGCATTACAATATGCCCGCGTGTATTGAGAATTATTATCAGGAGGCGGGGCGTGCCGGACGTGACGGTGAGCCTGCCGAGTGCATTTTGTTTTATTCGCCGCAGGATGTGGTTATTCATGAATTTCTGATTGAACAGAAAGGGCAGAATACTGAATTTACGCAGGACGATTTAGATGTTATCAGAGAAAATGATATCCGTCGTTTAAATAAAATGCGTTTTTACTGTGCAACCAAAGAATGTCTGCGGGAATATATGCTCAATTACTTCGGGGAGTATACAAACCGCAGGGAATGTGGCAACTGCGGCAACTGCAATGCTTCCTTTGAAGAAAAAGACGTTACGGTGCTTTGCAGGGATATGATCGCCTGTATCCGGGAGAGCGGACAGCGGTATGGAATGGGAGTGATTATTGGCATTTTAAGAGGTTCAAATACCGCAAAGTTAAAAAGCTACGGTGTCAGCCGCTATGAAACCTTCGGAATCCAGAGCAAAACAAGCGAAGCGCAGCTAAAGGCGGTTGCAGAAGAACTGCTTTTAAAAGGGTACTTGACAGAAACGCCGGACATCTATAGAATAATCAAGCTGGATAAAACATGCGAAGAACTTTTAGATGAGGGCGCTTCTTTTTCAATCCGCTGGTCAGAACGAACGGAAAAAATGGCAGAGGCAAAGGTCAAAACGGCAAAAAGCCGTGCAACCGATACGCTTTCGCCAAAGCAGCTTGCGCTTTTTGGTGCGTTAAAGCAGCTGCGTCTGACACTTGCAAGAGAAGAAAATTTACCGCCGTACATTATCTTTTCGGATAAGACACTGATTGACATGTGTCATAAAATGCCGCATACACAGCAGGAGATGCTTGATGTCAACGGTGTCGGTGAAAATAAATTTGCACGGTATGGAGAAGCATTTATCCGGTGTATTACGCAGAACAGTTGATCGTTTTGTAAGAATTTTTTACGGAGGTTTCTCATGACAAAGAATATGACAGAGGGTTCACCGATGAAGCTGATTCTGGGATTTTCCATACCTATGCTGTTTGGTATGCTGTTCCAGCAGTTTTATAATCTGGTGGATACCATGATTGTAGGAAAAACGCTGGGCGTTGATGCGCTGGCCGGTGTCGGTGCAACAAGCAGTATCAATTTTATGATTATTGGTTTCTGCATGGGCGTGTGCGGCGGATTTGCGATTCCCGTGGCACAGCAGTTTGGTGCGCAGAAATATGAACAGCTCAGGCGCTATGTATACAACGGCTATTTATTAAGCGTTGTGTTTTCGATTGTGCTGACGGCGCTTTCCGTCTTTTTCTGCCGGAATATTCTGACGGTAATGCGCACGCCGGAGAGCATTTATGAATATGCGTATGCGTACATTGTCATTATTTTTGCCGGGATTCCGACCGTATTCTTATATAATATTGTATCGAGCATTATCCGTGCACTGGGGGACAGCAAGACACCGGTCATCTTTCTGGTGTTTTCGGCAGTGTTAAATATTATTCTGGATTTTGTATTGATTCAGGGACTTAAAATCGGTGTCGCGGGAGCAGCTGTGGCAACCGATATTTCACAGCTTGTATCGGGTGTTGCCTGTCTGATTTATATGAATAAACGCTACGAGGTTTTAAAGCTTTCGGCAAAGGACCGCAGGGCGGGAAAACGGTATATGATCAATCTCTGCATGAACGGGATTCCAATGGGGCTTCAGTATTCAATTACGGCAATCGGCAGTGTTATTTTGCAGACCGCCGTCAATACGCTCGGTGCAACGTATGTAGCAGCGATGACTGCCGGCAGTAAGATTTTTACATTTACGTGCTGTCCGTTTGATGCGCTCGGTTCCACTATGGCAACCTATGGCGGGCAGAATGTCGGTGCGGGCAAATTAAAGCGCCTTGGAAAAGGAATCCGTGCAGCAGGCATTATCGGTGCGGTTTACAGCGTGGGTGCGCTGATACTGCTGTATTTCTTTGCCGATTACATCGCCCTGCTGTTTGTCGATGCAAATGAAGTGGAAATCATTCATCTGACATATCAGTTTATTTTATATAGTGCGCTGTTTTATATTCCACTGACCTTTGTCAATGTTGTGCGTTTCTGCATACAGGGTATGGGCTTTTCGGTATTTGCGATTCTTGCAGGCGTATTTGAAATGGCGGCAAGAACCTTTGCTGCAGTCCTGCTTGTGCCGAAAACGGGCTACACCGGTGCATGTCTTGCCAATCCGTGTGCATGGATAGCCGCCGACATCTTTCTGATACCGGCATTTATTTACTGCTGTAAGCGGCTGGAAAAAAGCACGCGCAAAGGCAGAACGGCGATGAGCGTGTAAAAAGGATCTTCCTTATCGGGTAAAACCGGCAGGGAAGATATTTTTTTCGCCTTTTTACATACATTTTAAAAAAATTTACGGATATTTTACTATAATAAGGTAGTAGATTTTACAAAGCCTGAGATAAACTAAGTGATATAAAGAGCGAAAACAAACAACCCTGTTGGCAGATGAGAAATCACCTGCGCGAGTTTCTCATCGCCACCTCGCAACAAGGTCGCTCGGAATGGAGGAAAGTATAAACAAGCCATAAACGTAAGCTTGTTCATACAGCAATTTGTGTTGCAGGCAGCACAAATTGCTTTTATCGCAGAACTGAATAAATTCAGTCCGCGGTTCCTTCGGCATTGAAATGCCTGCGGAATGGAGGAAATATGCCATCAACATATGCACATTACAGAATGGGGCAGGAGGTTTATCGTAATCTCACAGGAAAGCCCAAACAAATTATAGAAAAGTACAAGGAATTATATGATATCGGACTGCATGGACCGGATATTTTGTTTTATTACAAACCGCTCTTTGCAAATCCGGTCAATCAGGTCGGATTTGCGATGCACGACCGTCCGGGCATTGAATTTTTCAGGCAGGCATCCTTGGTGATGCAGAAAGCGGAAAATAAGGAAGCGTGTGAAGCGTATATTTACGGCTTCTGCTGTCATTTTGCACTGGACGTCAGCTGTCACGGCTACATTGATGAAAAAATTGCGGAAAGCGGGGTCAGCCATACGGAAATCGAAGTGGAATTCGACCGTAAATTAATGCTGACGGATGGGTTTAATCCGCTGACACACAATCTGACGGGGCATATTCATCCTACTTTGAAAAATGCCGAGGTTATCAGTCCGTTTTATAAAAATGTAACGCCACAGCAGGCAGAGCAGGCATTACAGGGCATGATTACCAATAATAAACTTTTAATAGCTCCATCCTATTTTAAGCGTTTTTTGATTTACGGTCTGTTAAAGGCAACGGGAAATTATAAGGAAATGCACGGTCTGTTAGTCAATTACAGCGAAAATCCGCAATGCACGGACAGCACCCAGATGCTGATGCAGCTCTACCGCGATGCCGAAAAGCTGGCGGAGCGGCTAATTGATGAGTATGAGGACAGCGCATCGGGAAAAATTCCGTTTGATAAGCGGTATGGTCTGACATTTGGCGGTAAAGAAAAAGATGAACCGCTGGAAATGTGCGGGTAAACAAACGGCAGAACGTATATCACTTAGAAATGGAGAAGAAAATGGGAAAGAAATTAACAAAAAAGGAAAGAAACTGGATTTTGTATGACGTGGGAAACTCAGCATTTACATTGCTGATTGCGACAATTTTACCGATTTATTTCAATTATTTGGCAGGCAATGCCGGGATTTCATCGGTGGACTATCTGGTATATTGGGGATATGCGGCATCGGTTGGCACGATTCTTGTAGCACTTGCAGGTCCGGTGCTCGGAACCATGGCGGATACCAAAGGGTTTAAAAAGCCGATTTTTACGGCGGCGATTTTAACAGGCGTAGCCAGTTGTGCTTTGCTTGGACTTGCAAAAGGCTGGCTGTTATTTCTGGTTATTTACATTATTGCAAAAGTCGGATTTTCAAGCAGCCTGATTTTTTATGATTCCATGCTTGGTGATGTGACAGACGAAGACCGCATGGACTATGTTTCTTCGGCAGGGTACGCGTGGGGATATATCGGAAGCTGTGTGCCGTTTATTGTCTGTCTGGTGCTTGTGCTTGGCAGCGGAAAAATCGGAATCAGCATGGAAATGGCAATGGGAGCCGCTTTTTTAATCATTGCCGTCTGGTGGCTTGTGATGTCGCTTCCACTGTTAAAAGGCTATGAACAGAAATTTTATGTAAAAAAGCAAAAGCACGCAGTAAAAGAAAGCTTCTGCCGTCTGGGACAGACCTTTGGCAATATCCGCAAAGAAAAACATATTTTTATGTTTCTGCTGGCATTTTTCTTTTACATAGACGGTGTATACACGATTATCGACATGGCAACGGCATACGGCGCTGCACTGGGGCTGGACAGCACAGGACTTTTACTGGCACTGCTTGTTACGCAGCTGGTTGCATTTCCGTGCGCAATACTTTTCGGAAAATTATCCGGCAGAATGGAAACCTGCCGCCTGATTACCGTGTGTATCTTTGCTTATCTTGGAATTGCAATCTTTGCCGTATTTTTAAAGAGCCAGATTCAGTTCTGGATACTTGCGGTACTGGTTGGAATGTTTCAGGGTGGAATTCAGGCGTTGTCCCGTTCATATTTTACAAAAATCATTCCTGCCGAAAAGTCCGGAGAATATTTCGGACTGATGGACATCTGCGGAAAAGGCGCATCATTTATGGGAACAACGATTGTAAGCCTTGTATCGCAGATAACCGGAAACATCAACGCCGGTGTAGGCATGATTGCGGTTTTATTTGTAGCAGGCATTATTTTGTTCCGTAAATCAGTGTCACTTTGCAATATAGAAAAAGGTGAAGAGGTGTATCCTGCACCGGAAATGCCACAACGCTCGTCCATTTAACTTCGGCTTATTCCTGCACATGGGACGGGGAAGGTGTGGCAGCTCCGGGGAGTGAACAGAAAGTGGTATAGAAATTAGAAGATGAAACTTTGCAAGAATGTAGCGCAGAGTTTCATCTTTTTGTATTTTAAGGGGTAAAGCGATGCACAATATATAGAATGAAATTTATAAAAAAGTTGGAAAAGTTGCATTTTTTATTCAAAAAAGGTTGGAAAAGTTGCAAAAACAGGGCTATTTTGGGTTGGAAAAGTTGCAAAAATCCTCTTGACATTTCAAAAACTTGAATCTACAATTGTTGCACATACAACAGTTGGAGGTGCAATAAATGTTAAAGAGAATCTTTTCTTATATGAAACAGTATAAGAAATATGCCTTTCTGGCATTGTTTTGCATCGCGGTGGAAGCGGTGCTGGAGTTAATGGTTCCGATGATTATGGCGGATTTGATTGACACCGGTGTTGCGACAGGCGATGAAAGATACATCTATCAAAAAGGATTTCAAATGGTACTCTGTGCGGCGGCGGCACTGGTGCTTGGCATCGGAAGCGCCCGTTTTGCGGCGCTTGCCGGTCAGGGACTGGGCGCAAACCTGCGTGAAGCCGAATACGAAAAATTGCAGTCGTATTCATTTGCCAATATCGACCATTTCAGGGTATCGTCGATTGTGACACGTTTAACAAGCGATGTCACGAATATTCAGAATGCCGTTTCAACCGGTATGCGCCCGTTTGGCAGAAGTCCGGTCATGCTGATTTTTGCAACGGGCGTGGCATTTTCCATTAATTCAACACTGGCTCTCGTATTTTTCGTGGCCCTGCCGGTACTTGCCGTGTTACTCATTTGCATTATTGTAAATGTACGTCCGCTCTATTCCAAAATGCAGTTTGCGATAGACCGCATGAACCGCACGATTCAGGAAAATCTGACGGCAGTCCGTGTAGTCAAAGCCTATGTGCGGGGCGATTACGAAATCGCAAAATTTGAAGAAGCAAATCTTAATCTGAAAAAAGAATCCGAAAAAGCATTTGGCATTGCCGTGTTAAATATGCCTGCCATGCAGTTTGTCATGTACGCAACAATACTGTCACTGCTGTTATTCGGCGGTTATCTGATTCATGAGGGCAGGCTTGGTATCGGTGAACTGACCGGATTTTTAAGCTACGTCCTGCTCATTTTAAATTCGCTGATGATGATGTCCAATGTATTTTTAATGATGACACGTTCTCTGGCATCCGGCGCGCGTATCCTTGAGGTCATCGATGAAAAAATAGATTTGACCGATGAAAATGCAAAGGACATCAGCGTAGAGCGCGGCGAAATCGAATTTGACCATGTGTGGTTTAAATATAAGGAAGAAGCAAAAGAATATGTGCTTTCCGATGTATCATTTCATATTAAAGCCGGTCAGACAGTAGGAATTATCGGTCAGACCGGTGCGGCAAAAACCACGCTTGTCCAGCTGATTCCGCGTCTTTATGATACCGTGCGGGGAACGGTAAAGGTGGACGGCGTTGATGTCAGAAATTATCCGATGCAGCATTTAAGAGATGCGATTGCTATGGTACTTCAGAAAAATACACTGTTTTCTGGAACAATGCTTGATAACTTAAAATGGGGCGATGAAAACGCTTCGATGGCGGAAATTGAAGAAGCCTGCCGGATTGCCTGTGTCGATGAATTTATTGACCGCATGCAGGACGGCTATCAGACCGAAATGGGACAGGGCGGTGTCAATGTGTCTGGCGGTCAGAAACAGCGCCTCTGCATTGCAAGAGCCATTTTAAAAAAGCCGAAGGTACTGATTTTAGACGATTCAACCAGCGCGGTTGATACGGCGACAGAAAGCAGAATCCGCGAAGGACTTGCAGAGAAACTGCCTGATATGACAAAAATTATTATTGCACAGCGCATATCTTCCGTGCGCCATGCGGATCAGATTATTATTTTGGACGGCGGAAGGGTAAGCGGTATCGGTACACATGAAAGCCTGCTTGCTTCCAACCGCATTTATCAGGAAATTTACGAATCCCAGAAGGAAGGAGCGGATTTATAATGGCAAAATATGTAGGATATAAAAGACCGAAAGACACGAAAAAGACAATCCGGCATCTGCTGGTATATTTAGGCATGCACAAATGGTCCTTTCTTTTGGTTGCCCTGCTGGTATTTATCAGTGCCGGAGCCAATATTACGGGAACATATCTTTTAAAGCCGGTCATTAACCGCTTTATCGTTCCGGGAGATTTAAACGGACTGGTGCGTGCCGTTGCGGCAATGGGCGTGATGTATCTGTGCGGCGCGCTGGCAACGCTCGGATACAACCGTTTAATGGTGAAGACCTCGCAGAAAGTCATCCGTGAAATCCGAAGCGATTTATTTGCACACGTACAAAAACTGCCCCTGCGGTATTTTGATGCGCATACACACGGCGAATTAATGAGCCGTTTTACCAACGATGTAGATGCCGTACAGGAAGCGATGAACAACAGCTTTGCAATGATTATCCAGAGTTTCATGATGCTTTTCGGTACGGTGATAATGATGATGGTACTCAGTATCCGGCTGTCGCTGATTGTTGTGGTGTTTTTAATTGTTATGTTTGTGGTTATCCGCTTAAATGGAAAGCACAGCAAAAAATATTTTAACCGGCAGCAGGAGGAACTCGGAAAAATTAACGGATTTGTACAGGAAATGGCAGAGGGACAGAAGGTCGAAAAGGTCTTCAATCACGAAGCGAAAGACTATGCGCGTTTTTGTGAACTCAGTGAAAATTTCAGAAAGCAGTCCACCAATGCTCTGTCCTTTGCCGGTATGATGATACCAACCATTGTAAGTCTTTCCTATCTGAATTATGCGGTGTCTGCCTGCGCGGGCGGCCTGCTTGCAATCCGGGGACTGATGGATTTGGGAAGTCTTTCGGCATATCTGGTATATGTGCGCCAGAGTGCAATGCCGTTAAATCAGTTTACCCAGCAGGTCAATTTCCTGTTGTCTGCGCTTTCCGGTGCGGAACGCATTTTTGACATGATGGACGAACAGCCGGAAGTGGACGAAGGTAACGTGCATTTATGTCACGTTATAAAAAATGCGGACGGCACACTGATAGAATGTGAACAAAGCACACCGGATTACGCATGGAAAGTGCCGGAAAACGGCGGCTTCCGCTATGTTGAATTAAAAGGTGATGTGCGTTTTCAAAATGTAGTCTTTGGGTACAACGATAAAAAGCGCGTATTAAACGGCATTTCTCTTTTTGCAAAACCGGGACAGAAAATCGCATTTGTCGGTTCAACCGGTGCGGGAAAAACAACGATTGTCAACCTGATTAACCGTTTTTATGAAATCCAGTCGGGAACGATTACCTATGACGGTATCGACATTCAGCAGATTGCAAAAGACGATTTGCGCCGCTCACTGGCAATGGTTATTCAGGATACGCATTTATTTACGGGAACGATTGCGGACAATATCCGATACGGCAAGTTAGATGCGACTGACGAGGAGGTTTATGAGGCAGCACGCATTGCCAATGCGGACTCCTTTATCCGCAGACTGCCGGACGGCTATGATACAATGCTGTATGCAGACGGCAGTAATCTTTCGCAGGGGCAGCGCCAGTTACTTGCGATTGCGAGAGCGGCAGTTGCCAAACCGCCGGTGCTTATTTTAGACGAAGCGACCAGTTCTGTAGATACACGCACCGAGCGGCTGATTGAAAAGGGCATGGATGCGATTATGGAAGGCAGAACGGTATTTGTCATTGCACACCGCCTGTCAACCGTCCGTAATTCCAAGGCAATCATGGTACTGGAAAAGGGCGAAATCATAGAGCGCGGCAGTCATGAGGAATTGTTAGAACAGCGGGGCAGATACTATAGGCTGTATACGGGACAGTTTGAATTGGAATAATGTATGAGCAATCCATATGCGAGAGATTGCTCATACGGCAATTTGCTTTCAGGTAAAGCAAATTGCCATTATCGTAGATTGCCAGTAAACTCGTCCATACAGATATTTACGCCGCAGGTGTCGCAAATATTATTTATCGCAGAACTGAATAAATTCAGTTTGCGTTCTTTCGGCATAAATGCCTACAGAAAAGAGGAAAGTATGAAAAAAGAACAGATTCGGAATGAATTATTTAAGATAGAAGTGCTGCGGCAGAGATTAATGCGGCCGCAGTTTATCGCATTGGGGCTTACAGTGGGGCAGGGACAGCCGCGCATTTTAAAAGAACTGCTTTTTGAAGGCAGTATGACACAGAAAAAACTTGCGGATGCCTGCCTTTTAGATGTAACCACGATGTCAAGGACACTTGACCGAATGGAGCAGGCAGGACTGCTTGTACGGGAAAGTAATCCCGACTGCCGCCGTTCATGGCTGATTGCCCTGACAGACAAGGGAACGGACATCGCAAAAAAGGTACAGCAGATATTTGAAGAAACGGATAAAATTTATTGCAGTAATCTTTCAGAGAAAGAAGCGGAGCAGCTTTTCGTATTGCTTCAAAAAGTAGAGGACAATATTTCCCAAAATTGCAAATAAAAACGTCTTTTATGGCTGTCCTCATTTTTGTGGCTGGCAGGCTTTAAGAATAAGTCATATATTCCCCGTTGTCCGAATAGGATATACAAACAAACTTTAGGATATTGCATGAAAGGATATATCGAAGAACGGGCAGTAAAGACGGCGGAATATATTATCGAAACCAAAGCAACCGTGCGCCAGACCGCGCGTAAATTCGGTGTCAGCAAAAGCACCGTACATAAAGATGTGACGGCGCGTCTGACACGAATCAATCCGGCGCTTGCAAATGAAGCGCGCAAGGTGCTTGATGTCAACAAAAAAGAGCGCCATATCCGCGGCGGATTGGCAACGCGCGAAAAATACCTGCACGAACAATAACAGCATATAAAATGAGCCGGTACCGTCTGATGCATCAGACGGTACCGGCCTGTTTTGTTTAGGGAGAAAAGTTACTGTAATACTGCAACAATCTCTAAATTGCGTTCTTTTGATAAATCTACAAATTCATTGCCTTCACACTTTACAATCGGGCGTGACAGGGCATGTCCGTTAATTAAAACGACTTCGCCGGTGCGGCCATCAGAAAGTTTGACATTATTTCCGATATAAGAAGTGGCGACATTCTTTAAGAACGGAAGGCTGAACTTCGGGTCAAATTTTGTAAAAGCATCCTGTTCCATATCCCGTACAACGTGGAATGGACAGAGGGCTTTTCTGTATATGCGGGAAGAGGTCATTGCATCGTAGATATCTGCAATTGTAATAATCTTTGCAAAATCAGGAATGTCTTCTGACTTTAAACCCATTGGATATCCGGAGCCGTCGCATTTTTCATGGTGTAGTAAAATGGCAGATTTAACACGCTCATCAATATCGGCATCCTTTACAATCTGATAGCCTAAGTTGACATGCTCTTTAATAATGGCATATTCGTTAGCGGTCAGCCGGTCCGGTTTGCTTAAAATTTCATTTGGAACTAAAAGCTTTCCGATATCGTGTAAAATACCGCATAAAGTCAGCACCTTTACATCTTCCTCAGAATAGCCGAGCCATTTTCCAAGAATGGAGGCAATAATGGCAACATTAATGCAGTGGACATATGTTAAATCGTCCATATCACGCATACAGTGGAGCATATCGAAAATCTGGAGAGTATTCGTATATTCTGCAAGAATTTTTTCGGTATTCTTTAACAGCGCAGTCGTATCAATTGTTTCGTGGTTAATGACAATGTCATTTAATTCTGTCTTCAAATCATTAATACCATCAATAAAAGTTTCGTTAAAATGTTCGAAATTCTGGCTCTGCTTAATTTTTTCATAGTAAGTCATCTGTTCCAGAACTTCCGGCTGCTCAGGCTGTGCGGCAGCTTCCTCATATACATTAATTTTTAAGACATTGTACTCAGAGATTTTTGCAATCATATCTAAAGTCAAAACGGTATCTTTTGCAGCAATAAGATGACCGGTGGAAGTCATAATATCCTGTGATAAAACCATGCCTTCAGCGGCATCAAAAATAAAAATATTTTTCTTCTGTGTATTGTCGATCATCCTTGAAATCTCCTTTACAAAAATATAAATTTTCCGGTAGCTTCATTATATGGTTGAGGGGATAAAAAGTCAATAAAAAGTACTTGACCAATGCCCATAGATTGTGTAATATACATACGTATGAATGATTAACTGAATAATTTAAGATGTCCCTTATTTAGAGCGGTGGAGATACATAGGATCGATGAAGCCCGGCAACCCCATATGGTAAGATATGGAAGGTGCCAACCTGAGCGACTATCCTGCTTTTGCGGCAGGTCGAACAATAAGAGGATTACGGATCTTACATAGATTACGAGTCCTGTCTGAGGGGCTCGTTTTTCAGTTTCAGGAGAAGTACCAGAAGCAGCGTTTAACAGTTTACAGGGACATAAAAAGCCCGAGGAAAGAAAGGAAGAAAGAATTCATGGAGAAAAGATTATTTACTTCAGAATCAGTAACAGAAGGACATCCGGACAAAATCTGCGATCAGGTTTCTGATGCAGTACTGGATGCATTATATGCACAGGACCCATATTCAAGAGTTGCCTGCGAAACATTAACCAATACAGGATTTGTGATGGTTATGGGTGAAATTACAACAAAGGCCAATGTAGATATTGCACAGATCGTAAGAGATACCGTAGTAGAAATCGGTTATGACAGCTCTGAAAAAGGCTTCGATGGTAATACCTGTGCCGTTATGGTGGCACTTGACAAGCAGTCACCGGATATTGCAATGGGTGTTGACAAGGCACTTGAAGCAAAAGAAGGCATTGATCCGGATGCAGATGATATTGGTGCAGGCGATCAGGGTATGATGTTTGGCTATGCAACCAATGAAACAGAAGAATATATGCCATATTCTGCAGCACTTGCACAGAAGCTTGCAAGACAGCTGACAAAGGTCAGAAAAGACGGCACACTGTCTTATTTAAGACCGGACGGAAAGACACAGGTTACAGTGGAATATGATGAAAACAACAAGCCTGTAAGACTGGATGCCATCGTTGTATCTTCACAGCATGCACCGGAAGTTTCACAGGAACAGATTCATACAGATATCAAGAAGTATGTTATTGATGCCATTGTAGACAACAGTATGGTAGATGATGACACGAAAATTTATATCAATCCGACAGGACGTTTCGTAATCGGCGGACCAAACGGTGACAGCGGTCTGACAGGTCGTAAGATTATCGTTGATACTTACGGTGGTGTTGCAAGACACGGCGGCGGTGCATTTTCAGGTAAGGACTGCACAAAGGTAGACCGTTCCGCAGCATATGCCGCAAGATATGTAGCAAAGAACCTCGTTGCCGCAGGTATTGCAGACAGATGTGAAATCCAGTTATCTTATGCGATCGGTGTTGCACTGCCGACATCTATCCGCGTGGAAACATTCGGAACAGGGAAGTTAAGCGAAGATAAGATTGTAGAAATCATCCGTGAAAACTTCGATTTAAGACCGTCAGGTATTATCAAGATGCTTGATTTAAGAAGACCGATCTACAAGCAGACAGCAAGCTATGGACATTTCGGCCGCAACGACCTGAATCTGCCATGGGAAAAACTTGACCGTGTAGATGCATTAAAAATGTATTTGTAAAATATCCTGAAATCCAAGAATAAACAACGGGAAATTCTGGAAGAATAAAGAAAGCCAGAGGGAAGATATAAGCCGGCTATGGACAAACCATCCATTGTCGGCTTATACTGTTTTTAAATAAAGTGTGTTTTTTACGAAAAAGTAAGCTGCCGCAGGGCAGGTGTGAAACTGTATTTACGGAGTACGCCTTGCCGTATCCTGTATAAATTTGATAGAAATGCATTTAAAAATGAAGAAATGAGGAATTGTATGATTGAAAATTATAGTATTACAGAGTGGATTGCGTTCTTTTTTATTTACAGCTTTTTAGGGTGGTGCATTGAATCCGCCATTGTATCCTTTAACAAGCGCAAACTGACAAACAGAGGCTTTTTAAAAGGTCCGATGCTGCCACTGTACGGTTCGGGAGCGGTAATCATGCTGTTATCAACACTTTGGGCAAAGGATAATTATGTTTTAGTATACATCTGTGGTACAATCGGTGCAACGGCGCTGGAATATGTCACAGGGGTACTGATGGAAATGATGTTTAATATGCGCTACTGGGATTACAGTAATAAAAAGTTTCAGATTCACGGCTATATCTGTCTGACCTCATCCTTATTCTGGGGCGTGCTGACGGTATTGCTGGTTTGTTTTGTGCATATTCCGGTTGCGGCACTGGTGGCTTCCGTTCCGGCAAATATATTAAGAGTCGGATTATTTTTTATCATTGCGGTGGCATCCGTGGATACGGTTGATGCGTTTAAAAAGGCGCTGGATTTCCAAAAGCTGCTCACGTATGAAACAAGAATTAAAAATGAACTGTCAGAACTGACAGAGCGTTTAAACGATGCAAAAGAAGTATTTACGGATAAGAATAATGAAAGAAGCCGTGAATTTTTCAGTATGCAGGAAGCACGTGCGGAACGCTTAAGACTGGAACTGGATGCGGCAAAGGAAAAGGTCGGCAAATTCAAAAATTCCATGTTAAACAGCTTCCCGTCCGCAACGTCTAATAAGTTTGGCGAAGCGCTGGACGAATTTAAAGAGTATTTTAATAGAAAAAAATAGTGTGGGAGAGTACGAATGAATATATTAATAATCCATTATAATAGTTTTTTAATAGAAGACTTGCAGCAGTGTATGGAACAAATGGGACACAATTATAAACTTATGGAGGCAGACGTGATTGTAAGAGAATCGGATGACAATTTTGGGAGTCTGTTTGATAAGAAGATGGAAAGTGAAAAATACGACTGTGTATTTACATTTAATTATAGCAGTATCATTTCTAATTGTGTAGAAAAATATAATATACCTTATATTTCTTTTGTGTATGATAGCCCAATGTATTGCTTGTTTACAAAATCTATTTATAATAAATGTAATTATTGTTTTATATTTGATGGACAGTTATGTGAACAGTTAATCAATATGGGGGCTTCTCATATTTATTACATGCCATTACCGGTTAATGTGTCAAGACTGGATAAAATGGATACGTTGTTAAAAATGGAAGATGAAGATGTAAAAGAATTGGTGAAACTGTGCTCTGCGCAGATAGCATTCGTAGGAAGTATGTATAATGAAAAGGAGAGTCAGAAACAGTATGACGAACTGAATCTTACACCGTATTTAAGAGGATATTTAGATGCAATTATGGCTGCGCAAATAAAAGTATACGGATACAATTTTTTGCCGGAATTAACAGATCAATTTAGTATTTATACGCAGTATAAAGGGGATTTGCTTGTGAAATATAGTGATATTTTGGCCGATGGTATATTATGTAAAAAGATGGCAAATATTGAAAGAACACAAATTTTACAAAAATTATCTGAAAAATTTGAAGTTAAGCTGTTTACAAAAAGACCGACACCGGAACTTCCGGATGTGATGAATATGGGAGTTGTGGACTATAAACTGTTTATGCCGTATGTCTTTAAAAGTTCAGATATCAATCTCAACATTACACTAAGGAGTATTAAAACAGGAATTCCACTGCGCGCAATGGATATTATGGGTGCAGGGGGGATTTTTGATGTCCAACTATCAGGCGGATTTTTACCGGCATTTTGTACCGGGTGAAGATTTGGTATTGTATGAATCACATGATGATTTAGTAAATAAGTGTCAGTACTATTTATCGCATGATGCAGAACGCCGGCAGATAGCAGCAAACGGATATGGAAAAGTAAAAGAGTTTCATAATTTCGAAGTGCGGTTCAATGAAATTTTTGACATTGTATTTAATCAGAAAAAGGATGTTTAAAGATTTTTTGAAAAAATTTCAGTCAACCCCTTTTAAATTTTGAAAATGTTGTATATAATGGTATTCTACGATGTATGTTTAGACTGCATTATACTGTCTAAATGTATATAGAAACAGAGAAAATAAGAAAAACGAACATAGATAGAATGAAGAACATCGGAAAGGGGATTCATATGTTATCAACCGATATCGGAGTAGATTTGGGTACAGCCAGTATTCTGGTTTATATAAAAGGAAAAGGTGTTGTTTTAAAAGAACCGTCCGTAGTAGCATTTGACAGAGATACCAACAAGATTAAGGCAATCGGTGAGGAAGCACGTCTGATGTTAGGAAGAACACCGGGTAATATCGTAGCGGTAAGACCGTTAAGACAGGGTGTTATTTCTGATTACAGAGTAACTGAAAAAATGTTAAAGTACTTCATCCAGAAGGCAATCGGCAAGAGAATGTTAAAGAAGCCAAGAATCAGTGTCTGTGTACCGTCAGGTGTTACAGAAGTAGAAAAGAAAGCTGTAGAAGATGCAACACTTCAGGCTGGCGCAAGAGAAGTAGCAATTATCGAAGAACCGATTGCAGCTGCCATCGGTGCAGGTATTGATATCTCAAGACCGTGCGGTAACATGATTGTTGATATCGGTGGTGGTACAACAGATATCGCGGTTATTTCTTTAGGCGGTACAGTAGTCAGCACCTCCATTAAGATTGCCGGTGATGATTTTGATGAAGCAATCGTCCGATATATGAGAAAGAAACACAATCTTCTGATTGGTGAAAGAACTGCGGAAGATATTAAGATAAAAGTCGGTTCAGCTTATCCGAGAACTGAGATTGCAACAATGAACGTAAGAGGTCGAAACCTTGTAACAGGTCTTCCAAAGACGGTTGAGGTAACGTCAGAAGAAACACAGGAAGCATTAAAAGAAGCAACATCCCAGATTGTTGAAGCCGTACACAGTGTACTGGAAAAGACACCACCGGAATTAGCTTCCGATATTGCAGACAGAGGAATTGTCCTGACAGGCGGCGGAAGCCTTTTACAGGGACTTGAAGAACTGATTGAATCAAAGACAGGAATCCATACAATGACAGCCGAAGACCCGATGACAGCAGTTGCAATCGGAACCGGTAAGTTTATTGAATTCCTTGCAGGATACAGAGATGATAAATAATTATCAGCAAAATAAGAAGTGAGCGGAGGAGGAAAGAAATGGTAAAAGGGCTTTACACAGGGTACACAGGAATGGTGAATTCCCAGAAAAGACTGGATGTGATTTCCAACAACCTTGCAAATGCAACAACGACAGGTTTTAAAGCAGAGGGCTGTACAACACAGGCATTTGATTCCATGTATGCCATCAAGATTAAAGATGCAACAGTCGGACATTTAAACCAGAATATCGGTTCAGTCAGTCTGGGTGCAAAGATTGGGGAAACATACAGAAACTGGGAGCAGGGTTCGTTACAGGCAACGAACAACACCTATGATTTTGCACTGGCAGGACAGGGCTTTTTCTCGGTAGAGTTCACCAATAAGAACGGTGTAACAAGCACAATGTATTCCAGAGATGGCGCATTTCAGATGAATTCAGAAGGCTATCTTGTGACAAAAGACGGCGATTATATTTTAGGTGAAGGCGGAAGAATCCAGCTTCCGACAGATTTGAATGAATTATCTGTTGATTCACAGGGAAATATTTTTGCAGACGGACAGTATGTAGATACATTTGCCTTGGTTGATTTTGAAGATTATAACTATCTGGAAGAATACGGTGAAAATCTGTACCGTGCGGTGGATGGTGCAACCGAACAGGATTGTACGGCAACCGTACAGCAGGGCTACTTAGAAGCTTCTAATATTAATGTCGTATCAGAAATGGTGGACATGATTGCGGTTGCAAGAGAGTATGAAAGCGGACAGAAAGTCATCCAGGCAATTGATGAAATGCTTGGCAAAATGGTGACAATGTCAGAATTATAATAAGGTCCGGGTTAAAAGACATTAATATTATGGTAGTAAGCTGCCGGTAAAATCACCGGTATTGATTACGGAATGGAGAAGAATATGGTAAGATCATTATGGACGGCAGCAGCAGGCATGACGTCACAGCAGACAAATGTAGATACGATTTCCAATAATCTTGCAAATGTAAATACAACAGGATACAAGATGGAAACAACACATTTTAAATCCCTTTTATATCAGCAGTTACAGGCAAAGACCACATCTGCAAACGGTGAAACAAAGCCGGTTAATGCACAGGTTGGTTTGGGTTCAAGAGTATCTGCTGTAACATCACAGTATGTACAGGGTTCTGTCAACAAAACAGATAGTGACACGGATTTTGCAATCGTAGGAAACGGTTTTTTCGGTGTAGTCGGTGAAGATGGACAGACTTATTACACAAGAAACGGTAACTTTGGATTCTCAATTGCAACAGAAGGCTATATGCTTTGTACATCAGAAGGTCTTCCGGTATTAAGCTCAGACGGTAATGAACTGGTGCTGGGACCGGAATATGACCCGACAAAGATTACAGTAGACGGCGACGGTAATTTATTATATCCAAGTGAAGAAAATAACAACAATCCGACGGCAATCGGTTTAAAGATTGGATTATTCCAGTTTGCCAATCCGGCAGGTCTTGATAAGACAGGAGATTCTCTTTTAATGGAAACGGAAGCATCCGGTATTGCATTAAATGAAGATATCGATGAGGTAGGCAAAAAGAGTACCTTAAAGCAGGGATATCTGGAAGCTTCTAATGTCAATGTAGCAACAGAAATGGTAAATCTGATTACAGCGCAGAGAGCCTATGAATTATGCTCAAAGGCAATTACCACATCCGATACGATGATGGAGCAGGCAAACAATCTGAAGCGATAAGTAAAAGCAGCGGTGCGGCAGTTTAATGCCGGGGAGGAAAGGTGTACATATGAGCGATACAATCAGCGGATTAAATTCGTCATATTTAAACGGTACCTATACCAATTCAACAACAAGTGCGCTTGAAAGCACATTAAATAATAAGGATTTATCTACGTCTTCCAGCGATGAACTCATGGAAGTCTGCAAGGATTTTGAAGAATATTTTGCAGAACAGATGGTAAAATCCATGCTTAAAATGGCAAAAGTAGACAGCAGTGATGATGATAACAGCTATGCTTCTATTTTTGGACTGTCTTCTGACAGCAGTGATTCCGGAATGAGTACCATGTCCAGCTATTTTGGTGACCAGATGGTGTCAAAGCTGTCTGAAGCACTGTGCAGTACAGAAAACGGCAGCGGACTGGGACTGGCACAGACCCTTTATAATCAGATGAAGAGGAATTACGGAATTGAGGAGTAATTTAGATTACGAAGCAGAATATATTGAAGGCTTTGTAGAAAATATCATATACCGCAATGAAGACAACGGCTATACCGTTTTCAACGTGGTTTATAAAGGTGAAGAGATTACCTGCGTTGGTGTATTCAGTTACATCAACGCAGGTGAATTTATTACTGCAAATGGAGGATTTGTCAAACATCCGTCCTATGATATGCAGTTTTCTATTAAATCTTATGAATTCAAAGCGCCGGACGACACCAAGTCGGTCAGACGTTATCTTGCATCCGGTGCTATCAAAGGCATTGGTGAAAAAATGGCTGAGAGGATTGTAAAAGAGTTCGGGGATGACACTTTCCGCATTATGGAAGAAGAACCGGAACGTCTTGCGGAGATTAAAGGCATCAGTCTTACAAAAGCGATGGATATCGCAGCTCAGCTTGTCGATAAACGCGACATGCGTAAAGCCATGATGTTTTTGCAGGATTATGGCATAAGCATGGGCATCGCAGGTAAAATTTATTCCAGATACGGACAGGAAATATATACAATTATTAAGCAGAATCCTTACAGACTTGCAGACGATATTGACGGCATCGGATTTAAAACGGCCGATGAAATTGCGGCAAAGGCCGGCATTAAAGTAGATTCGGATTTCAGAATCCGCAGTGGGATTTTGTATGTGCTGACACAGGCGGCAGGACAGGGACACATCTATCTGCCGTGGACAGAATTAGAGCAGGGGGTCACAGCACTGTTGTTAATAGATATTCGTGATATGGAGCGCCATATCATGGATATGGCAATTGATAAAAAAATTGTTGTCCGTGAAAATGCGTCTGGCGAAAAGTGCATTTATGCTTCGATGTATTATTATATGGAGGCTTCTATTGCCAAGCATTTGATCGAACTGAATATCCCGTATGAGCGGGACAAAGCGGAAATCAGCGAAAGAATCGCGCAAATCGAAGAAAAAAACGACATAATTCTTGATGATATCCAGAAACAGGCAGTTCATAAGGCAGTTTTAAATGGTTTAATGGTTATTACGGGCGGACCGGGAACCGGAAAGACGACAACCATTAATACGATTATTAAGTACTTTGAAATGGAAGGTCTGGAAATCCGTCTGGCGGCGCCGACAGGCCGTGCGGCAAAGCGGATGGCAGAAACAAGCGGATATGAAGCGCAGACAATTCACAGACTGCTTGAAATCTGCGGCAGTGCATCCGATTCGCAGAACACAGGCATGCATTTTGAAAGAAATGAAGACAATCCGCTGGAAACAGATGTCATTATTGTAGATGAAATGTCCATGGTGGACGTATCTATTATGAACTCACTGCTAAAGGCAATAGCTGTCGGAACACGTCTGATTCTTGTGGGCGATGTGGACCAGTTACCGAGTGTCGGACCGGGAAATGTGTTAAAGGATATTATCCATTCGGGCTGCTTTGAAGTCGTGAAGCTGGAAAAGATTTTCAGACAGGCGGCAGAGAGCGAAATTATTATGAATGCGCATAAGATTAATAAAGGCGAACCGGTAACACTTAATAAATACAGTAAAGACTTTTTGTTTGTCAGACGGAACAGCCCCGATGCCATTATTGCGGCGATGTGTACATTGATTAAAGAAAAACTGCCGGATTATGTACACGCGGACCGCAAAGACATACAGATACTGACACCGACGAGAAAATCCGCAGTCGGCGCACAGCGGTTAAACCGGATTATGCAGCAGTACTTAAATCCGCCGTCCGCAGACAAAATGGAAAAAGAAGTTGGGGATACCATTTACCGCGTGGGCGATAAGGTCATGCAGATAAAAAACAACTACCAGCTGGAGTGGGAGCGTAAGAGCCGCTACGGCGTTACCTATGACCGCGGCAATGGCATTTTCAATGGGGACACCGGTGTGATAGAAGACATCAACTTCTTTTCGGAACAGATGCTGGTGCGGTTTGAAGACGACCGTTTTGTATACTATGATTTTACACAGTTGGATGAACTGGAGCTGGCATATGCGATTACAATTCACAAATCGCAGGGCAGTGAATATCCGGCGGTGCTGATTCCGATGTTTCCGGGACCACGTATGCTGATGAACCGCAATCTCTTATACACGGCAGTGACAAGGGCGAGAACCTGTGTCTGCATGGTGGGACTGGAAGACTGCTTTCATGAAATGGCGGCAAATGAATCGGAGCAGAAACGATATTCTTCACTGGACCTGCGGATTCAGGAAATGGATAATCTTTAAATCAAAGATTCCTCAGAAATGAATTCAGTTTGTGTATCATTTAGAATTTGAACGTTTGTGAAATAGAGGGGAAAATGAAACAGGGAAAAAACAAGCGGAATAACACGCAGAACTTAAAAGAATATATCCAGCAGCTTGCACAGACCGGCATCAAAGAACTGACGGATATAGTGTTTCCGCCGGCGTGTCCGGTCTGCGGCGGGGTGCTGGGGTTTGAAAAGGGCAGGAGAAGACCAATCTGTCCGGATTGCGACGACAGGCTTGAATATATCGGCGAACCGCGCTGCATGAAGTGCGGCAAACCGTTAAAAAAGACGGATACGCAGCAGTTTTGCTATGACTGTACGGTGAAACGCCATTTTTATGAACGCGGTGTGGCGGTCTTTGCCTATACGGACGGCATCAAACAGTCCATTTACCAATTTAAGTATCATGATAAAAGAGAATATGCGGCATTTTACGGCAGGCAGGCGGCGCAGCAGTGCGGTGCACTCATTGGAAAATGGGATATTGATCTTGTGCTTCCCGTACCGATGTATGCAGCCAAACAAAGAAAACGCGGATACAATCAGGCAGAACTGATTGCGCGCGAGCTTTCTAAAAATCTGAATCTGATCTGTGCTTCGGAAATCCTGGTCCGTACCAGAAAAACAACTCCAATGAAAGAATTAAATGATGAGGAAAGAAGAAAAAATGTAGAAAGGGCTTTCCTTGTAAAAGAAAATGTAGTAAAATATAAAAAAATTTTACTTGTTGATGATATTTATACAACAGGAGCAACGATAGACAGCTGCGCAAAAATTTTATATCAAAAGGGCGCACAGAAAGTATATTTTTTATGTTTGTGTGCGGGGAAAGGATTTTAAGAAAATGCCGGGAACGGCAGAAGGGGAGAATTGGTTATGGATGTTAGAAATTGCAGACAATGTGGGAAATTATATAATTATATAGGCGGCAGTTACCGTAATTTATGCCCGAGCTGCATTAAACAGCTGGAAGACAAGTTTATGGAAATTAAGGAATATATCCGCGACAACAAAGTTGCAAGCATTTCGGAGATTTCAGATAAATTTGAAGTCAGCACCAAGCAGATTGAACAGTGGGTGCGTGAAGAACGTCTCTGCTTTACGGATGATTCACCGATCGGGCTGCAGTGTGAGTGCTGTGGTGCAACGATTAAGACAGGGCGTTACTGTGATAAGTGCAAAGGAACGATGGCAAACAAGCTGGATAATCTGTATAAGGCACCGGCAGCGGCTCCGGCACCAAGGGCAGGCAGGGATCGTGACAATGCAAGAATGAGATTCCTTGATAAATAACAGATTCTATATTACAGAGCATAAAGAAAGAATTACTCAGGATATATACAGAATTCCGGGCGATTCTTTCTTTTTTGTATTTAAAAATTGTAAAAACAGGTTAAGGAATATGCCGAAAGTACCGATAATATTTCTGAAACCATTTTAATGAGAATAGGAAAAGAGTTTAAACGGAAAGAGAGGCGGTCAGCAATGCGTGTAGAGGCATACAGTGCTGTGAACCGGATTTATCAGAGTGGGGCAGCTTCTTCTGCAAAGAAGGGAGGCAGTACTGCTTCATATAGTGATAAACTGGAAATTTCAAGAACAGCAAAGGATTATCAGACAGCAAAAGAGGCAGTAAGCCGGACATCGGAAGTAAGAGAAGACAAGGTTGCACAGATAAAAGCGGCAATGGAGGCAGGAACATATCGTGTGAGTGCGCAGGAAGTTGCCGGTAAGATGCTTGAGAATATTGCAACATTAACATTTTAAGGAGATTCTTTCATGGCAAGTTTAATTGATACACTTATTGATGTACTTGGACAGGAAGATGCAGAGTATAAAAAACTGCTGGAGTTATCCAATAATAAGACAAAGGCAATTGTCGGTGCGGATATTGAGCGGTTACAGGATATTCTGGTTCAGGAACAGGCTCAGATTGATGCCATTAATAAACTGGAACAGCAGCGTATGGAAAATGTAGATGATATCTGCAATGTACTCAATTTAAGAAGAACAGACATTAAATTAGAAGATATTTTAGAAGTGCTAAAGAAGCAGCCTAAAGAGCATGATGCACTTGAGGCAGTTAATGCACAGCTTAAACAGACATTAAATGAGTTGATGAAAATCAACGAGAATAATAAATTACTGACAAAAGAATCACTGGATATGGTTGAGTTTGAACTTAACATTGCAAAAAATGCAGTGCTTACACCACAGACAGGAAACTACAGTAAAAACGCTTATGACGAGGAGAGAATCCAGACCGTCAGCGGCTTTGATGCAAGACAGTAATATTTAATTTTATACTTTATACAGGTTTTCCCACGGAGGGGAGGACGGCCGGCTTAAGGATAAGCAGATGAGGGCAGAAATGGAGAAACAATGGCAAACGGAATGGGAAGTCTGTATATTGGCGTTTCCGGCCTGCACAGCGCGCAGACAGCTTTAAATACAACAGCACATAACCTCGCCAACATTAATACAGAGGGGTATACAAGACAGCAGATTACGTTTGAAGATATGACGTATCTGACTGTTGGTACGAGAAGTAATACAATTGATAAATACGGACTCGGTGTTTCCGTCAGTGAAATCCGCAGAATCCGCGATACGTTTATCGACAGAGCGTATCGGACAGAGAACGGCAGACTGGGTTACTATGAAAGCAACTTAAAAGCCGTAGAAGAAGTAGAAGATCTTTTTGGTGAAATGCAGGGTGTTACCTATCAGGACTGCTTGAAAAATTTATATTCCGCAGTGAATGAATTAAGCAAGAATCCTGAAAGCACCGTTGCACGATCCTCTTTAATTCAGTATACATCAGCATTTGTAAACAGATCCAATAAAATCTATGAGAGTTTAAAAGACTATCAGACAACGCTGAATACCGAAGTACAGAATTCCGTAAACCGGATTAATGAACTGGGGCAGACCATTTTTGCATTAAACAAGCAGATTCAGGGAATTGAATCCGGTTCGGGCGAATATGCCAACGATTTACGTGACCAGCGTGATAATGCACTCGATGAACTCAGTGGATATATTAAGATGTCTTATTATGAAGAAGCAAACGGACGTGTCATCGTCACATGCGAAGGCATTCCGTTTGTCAATGAGAATAATGTGACAGAGATGTCCACAAGAACCATGGACAGTAATTCGCTGCTGATTCCAACCTGGCCTTCCTTTGAAAAGGATGTATTTGACATTACACAGCCGATTTCAAATGGCAGTAAAAATGATATGGGTTCATTAAAAGGTGCAATTATTGCGCGGGGAAGTGTCAATGTCAAGGCTTCCGATGTACCGGTAAAGCCGGATGAGAGTGATTATGACCTGACAACGGCAGAAGGACAGGCAGCATACGATGCAGCCAATGCCGCATATCAGGAAAAGCAGGATTATTACAATACATACATTGAACCGTCTGCTATTTTAAGTGCGATGGCAGGGCTGGATAAGCTGGTAAACGGGATTGTGGAGTCCATCAATGATGTTTTATGTCCTGAAAAAGAAATTACGCTGGATGCACCGCTGACAGACAGTGAAGGCAATGAAATTGCCGCAGCGAAGTATACATATAACGCATCCTCCAATGCAGTTCTGTATACACGACACGGACAGGCAGTACAGGGAACGGACAATGGTGACGGAACATACAGTTACACATCGGAGGAAGCCCTTTTTACAGATGAAACACTGACACAGAAAGAACAGGTAGATTCTTATGTATATTCTGTTTTGGACATGGATAAGACAGATTATGGTATGGACGATGATAAGACCATCGGTGAGGAACTGATTTCCCGTACCAATACCAAGCGTTATATCGTGACAACCGATGCGAACGGTGGTACGATTTATGTCAGAAACAATCTGGATGTGAAGGGAAACCAGTCTTACTATACGATCGGCAGCCTTGAGATGAACGAGGAAGTTGCACAGAATGTCGGTAAGATTGCACTGACGACGAAACAGGGAAAAGAAGATTTTGATAAAGCACAGGAACTGGTGGATATGTGGGAGAACAAATTTGCTTCTTTAAATCCTGAGGTCTATGCAAAGTCAGATTTTAATACATATTATACAAATTTCATCAGTGAATACGCAACGATGGGTCGTGTGCTTGACAATTACGTGGGCAATCAGGAAACCATGGTAAACGGATATGATAACCAGCGTTTACAGTTGCAGGGTGTATCTTCTGATGAAGAACTTGAAAAGATGATTAAGTTCCAGCAGGCATACAATGCAGCATCACGGTATATTAATGTTGTCAGCGATATGTTAGAAAGCTTAATCGTTTCACTTGGAAATGCATAAAATGAAGTTTAAACAGTTATCTGCACCGGGGCGAAAGCAGATGACCATGGCAGCGGATGCTGCCCGGTAATAAAACCGCCCGGAAATGAGGAAAATATGGCATCAACATTTTTTGGATTAACAATATCATACAGCGGTCTGCAGGCAGCATCCACATCGCTGAATGTTACGGGACATAACGTATCCAATATTAATACAAAGGGATATTCAAAACAGCAGGCATCCACAGAAGCTGCACAGGCATTACGTACGTTCTCGACCTACGGTATGCTCGGTGCCGGTGTTAAAGTAACAGGTGTCAGCCAGCTGCGTGACAGCTATTACGATGAAAAATACCGTAACAATCAGGCAAATTATGGTGAATATGAAGCAAAAGAAAATTATATGGATCAGATTGAAGATTTCTTTGATGAATGGAATCTGAACGGTTACTGTAAGGAATATCAGAAGTTCTTTACATCGGTAGAAGAAGTTATTAAAGCACCGGGCGAGGCTTCGACAAAGAATCAGCTGATTAACAATGCAGCGAGCATGGCGCAGTATTTTAATACATTGTCTACGAATCTTAGAAAGATTCAGGAAGATGCAAATAACGAAATCAAGGATGCGGTAGAGCAGATTAATTCCTATGCACAAAACATTGCTTCTTTAAACAGACAGATTAATCAGATTGAAGCCAACTACGGCGATGCAAATGATTTAAGAGATAAGAGAAATGCGCTGATTGATGATCTGGCACAGATTGTCAATGTCAGCATCAATGAAGAAGACATCGGAAACGGTCTGACAGATTTCAGGGTATCCATTAACGGACAGACACTGGTTGCAGGATACGATTACAATAAGCTTTATACAGAAGCCAGAGCAGATAAGAGAAATGCTTCCGATGCTGCCGCTTTATATGATGTAAAGTGGGAGAGCGGACAAAACTTCAATCTTTACAGCCCGTCTCTTGGCGGACAGATGAAGGCACTGGTAGATATCCGTGACGGCTGTAATGGTGAGTTTGAACAGTACAAAGTAGATGAGAACGGCGATTACATTCTGGATTCAGACGGTAACAAAGTATTGGAATCTGTATTAAGAAATGAACAGAATACAGATTTTAAGGGGATTCCGTATTACCAGTCCCAGTTAAACCAGTTCATTTCCACATTGTCGGAATCGGTTAATAACGTTTTAAAGAGTGGTCTGACATCAGACGGAACACAGCACGGCATTTCATTGTTTGTAACACAGACAAACACAGATACGATGACGGCTTTAAACATTACAGTCAACCCAGAACTGGTTAAAGATGCCGATAAGCTTGCAACAAGAAGTTCTGCGGCGACCGGACAGGCAGAAGCGGATATTATGGAACAGTTAAGAAAGCTTCAGAGCGAAAAGATTTTTGACGGTGGTACAGGCGCTTACTTCCTTGAAAGTATGGTCAGTGATATGTCCATTGATTCAAGCAATGCAACGAATATGTTAGATAATTACAACAACCTGCGCACAACAATTCAGAATCAGCGCTTATCAATCATGGGTGTTGATACCGATGAAGAAGCGATGGATATGATGAAATTCCAGCAGGCATATAACTTAAATTCAAAGATGATGTCTGTCATGAACGAAATTTATGACAAGCTGATTAATGGAACAGGACTATAAGTTTTAATGATTAGGTTTCATTCCGGATTGGAGAAGATATGAGAATTACAAATCAGATGATGATTAACAGCAGTATGGCAAATATCCAGGTGAATAAAAAACAGGTTAATACACTGGATACCCAGCTGTCTACACAAAAAAAGATTAATAAGCCGTCAGAAGACCCGATTATTGCCATTCGTGCGTTACGTCTTCGTGCCAGCTTAAATGAAGTAACACAGTATTTAAAGAAAAATATCCCAGATGCACAGCAGTGGCTTTCAACAACACAGGGCGCGCTGACACAGGGCGAATCTGTTATTAATAAGCTGTATGAATACTGCAATCAGGGTTCATCCGATTCTTATGCATCAGAACAGAGAAATACGATTGCAGAAAGCTTAAAGGCTTTAAAAAAGACTTTCTACGATGAAGGAAATGTAGATTACGCCGGACGTTACGTATTTACCGGTTATAAGACGGATACGACACTCACCTATCAGTCCGATGCACTGGCAGCTGAAGCAGATTATACAATTACACAGAAGTTTGGCAGAGATGATATTTCAAGCAAGACCGTCTATACCAATGCGTATAGCAATGCAGATATTTTAAATTTAAACGTATCCTATGATGCCGACGGAAATGCTGTGATGCCAAATGTGGAAAGTGTCTACAGACTGCGCCTTGGCTATTCAGATGTGAAAAACACCGGATATAGCTTAAGCTATAACAATACAGATATCAGCTTTGCCGCAGACGGCACAGCAACCGTTACAACATACCAGCTTGATGCAAATGGCAATAAGCAGCTTGATGCCGACGGCAACCCGATTACAACGACAACAACGGTCAATCCGGATGCCAACGGACAGTACAGCATTACAGATTCTACCGGTACTGCACTGACATTTACCAATACAACGGATAAAAACTACATTCCGGGCGATAATGAAATTGCCTTTAATGCAACAACAGGCGAAGTACTGATGGGCGAAAATGTTTATAAGCAGGTCTACACCTCTGACAGCTTTTCATTTACGTATCAGAAGGATAACTTTATTAAGGATGATTTAAATCCAACCATGTACTATGACTGCGTGGATAATAAGACTGGAATTGTTTATGATAAAGTCAGGGAAGATGTAGAATATAATATCAACTACGCACAGAAAATCAAGATTAATACCGAAGCCAATGAGGCATTCGATATTAACCTTGGCAGAGATGTTGATGACCTTGTGACATCCGTTCAGAACGTACTCGACTTAGAAAGCCAGATTTCACAGGTAGAAGGCATGATGAAGCAGAGCCAGTACAGCGATACGGATTCACAGAAAAAGTTAAATTCCATGCTGTCTGGTCTGAACAAGCAGAAAACACTGGCAGAAGATGAGATGACCAAGGCGTTTGAAAGCGGCATTGGACAGATGCAGGGCTATAAGCAGACAATTTCCCTTGCTAATGCAGATGTCGGTAACAGACTGACAAGACTGGAGCTGACACAGGGAAGACTTACAGAACAGTTTACCAATGTCACAGAAAGCAAGTCTGCCAATGAAGATATTGATCTGGAAGATGTTGTTGTAAGCTATACATCAGCCCAGCTGGTATACAACGCATCTCTTCAGGCTGCAAGTAAAGTTGTACAGCAGACATTGTTAGATTTCTTAGGATAAAAATAAAAGCAAAATAAAAGACTGCTTGTGAGAATGTGCGCAGGCAGTCTTTATTAGAAAATGGAGAAATGCAAAAAATATGCTTGATAGCATATGTTTCACACGGCTATTTGTTTCTGAGCGAAAACAAATAGCCATTATGGCAGATGAGAAATCGCCTACGCGAATTTCTCATCGCCTCTTCGCAACAAGTCGCTCAGAAATGGAGTAAAATATGCAGATTAATACAAAATGGTTTGGCACAGTGGAAATTGATGCTGCCAAAGTGATTACATTTGAAAAAGGGCTGATTGGGTTTGAGGACTGCAGCCGGTTTGCAATTGTATATGAAACAGAAGATAAGAAAGAAAAACCAATTATGTGGCTGCAGTCGTTAGATGAGCAGGCACTGGCACTGCCGATTATTAAGCCGGAATATATTGTGGATGAATATGCACCGGATGTTGAAGATGAACTTGTTTATAAACTGGGAGAAAATGTAAAAAGTGATGATCTGATGATATTTGTTACGATGACAGTACCGTCAGATCTTACAAAGATGACCTGTAATTTAAAAGCGCCGATTATTATTAATACGGCGACGATGAAAGCAGTTCAGGCAGTTGCAGTCAATGAAGACTATGTTGTTCGCTTTCCGGTTTATAATCTTTTAAAAGAAAGAAAAGAAAAGGCGGGTGAGTAGAAATGCTGGCATTATCGCGGAAAAAAGACGAAGCAATCATTATTAATGATAATATTGAAGTAAAAATTCTTGAAATCAAGGGCGACCAGATTAAAATCGGTGTTTCTGCACCGAAGTCCGTTCCAATCTACCGGAAAGAAGTCTTTACACAGATACAGGAAGCCAATAAAGAGGCATCAGAGTCTGTAGATATGGAAAAATTAAAGAAGTTATTCTAAAGATTCAGGTGCAAAAAACCGATAATACTAATAAGAAATGAGATAAACTGCGGTTACTGCGCAGTTTAAAAGCGGTGAAAAAGGATATTCACTGGGGAACAAGGAAACAAAGTATGCGTTATCACACGGAGGTGGATAAAAGTGGGATTAGAATCAATTAACAAAGCATCGGCAGCAACACAGAGTGTGCAGACGACAGCACCCGTAACGACAAATGTCCAGGCAGCAGGCAGCAGCGCACAGACAGCAGATTATACAGCGGCACAGGCAGTACAGCTTTCGTTTGGACAGGACAGTACATCTCCTGAAAGTCAGGAAAGCAAAGCAACCCTTGCAGATGTCAAAGACATCAGCAAAGTCTTAAACAGCAATACGGTTGCGGAGTTTGGTGTGTATGAGCCGATGAACCGGATCACCATTAAGATTAAAGACAAGGAAACAGGAGAAGTATTAAAAGAGATTCCTTCTGAGAAAATGCTTAAAATGTTTACAAAGGCCTGCGAACTGGCAGGGCTTCTTGTCGATGAAAAGATGTAGTAAATACAGGTACAAAACATACAGACATATAGAAAGGGGTAGATGATATGCCAATTCGTTTATCAGGTATGCAGTCCGGTCTGGATACGGAAGCATTAGTATCCGCACTGGTCATGGGTTACCGTACTAAAAAAGAAGATTATGAAAAAGCACAGACAAAGCTTTCATGGAAGCAGGATAAGTGGAAGAGTATCAATACAAAGATTACGAACTTTTACACGGGTACGCTTGCAAGCAATAAGCTGACAAGTGCGTATAATTTAAAGAAAGCAACGATTAATAATTCATCTTATGCAACCGTATCCGCTTCTACATCTGCGGTCAGCGGAACACAGACCTTAAAGGTGACACAGCTGGCATCTACCGGCTATCTGACAGGTGGAAAGATTAGTGGAAGCGGCAGTACGAAGCTGACAGGCAGCAGCAAACTCAGTGAAGTGGACGGTATGGGTTCTGCTGCGGATGGTGCCAGCATTTCTGTTACAGCAGATGGAAAGACATCAACGATTGATTTGTCTTCTGATATGACAATCAATGAATTTGTTGTAAAATTAAAAAATGCAGGTCTCACAGCGAGCTTTGATGAGAATAATCAGCGGTTCTTTATCAGTTCCAAGTCATCCGGTGCGGATAACGATTTTTCAATGACGGCTGCCAACAGCAATGGTAAGAATGCTTTGGGGGCATTAAAGCTTCAGGCAACAACAGCCGATACAGTTGCAAAGGATATTGCAAAATATCAGACCATTGCAGGTACGGATAAGAATACTTACATTGCTGATACAGCTAAGAGCAATTATGATGCAACAATTGAACAGTATAATACAGCAATTGAGAAGTTAAAGACATCGAATGCAGAACTGGAAGAAAAGAATAAAAAACTTGCATACCAGAAGCAGTATGTGGACAGCTTTATTGAAAAGGCAAATTATACAGGCACAGGTGATGGAATTTATAATCCGACGACACTTGATGATGCCAGAAAGTATTTGTCTGACAGAGAGTCAGAGTTAGAAGCTAAAAAAACAGATGGAACCATTACGGATGATGAAAAGTTAGAATTGGAAGCAGTAAAGACTGTTTCTAAAACAGTGAGTGATGATACACTTGTATTTACAAGAACACAGAAGACAGATGACGATGGCAATGTGTCATATACAAGTGATGTGGATTCATTGCTTACAAGTACAGAAGCTTCTATTACATCAAATAACGAAACAATTGCGGCGAATAATACATCAATCAATCAGTATTATACGGAAGCGGGCGTAGACAGCACCAATGCAGCACAGGTAGACAGCACCAACGGAAAGATTCTGTTAAGCTACAGTGATGCAATCACAGGCAGCAATTCACTGGCAACAGGCTATCAGGCAGCAGCTACCACGCAGTATGAGTATGCTGTGAGCATGGTAGAAGCCTACAATGCATATACAGCAGGTACAGCTACAGATTCTCAGAAAGAATTGCTCGGACTGTCCACCTCGTCATCAACAGATACAACATCAGCAGTCCGTATTGCCGGAAGCAATGCGCAGATTGAGCTTAATGGTGCAGTATTTGAGAATACGACCAATAACTTCTCAATCAATGGTTTAACGATTCAGGCAACAGCACTGACAGGCAGTGAAGCGGTAACGATTACGACAGATACAGATGTCGATGGTATTTATGATACGATTAAAGATATGCTCTCAGAGTATAATGAACTGATTAAGACGTTAGATACTGCTTATAATGCGGAAAGTGCAAAGGGCTATGAGCCATTGACAGATGATGAAAAAGAGTCCATGTCTGATGATGAGGTCGAAAAGTGGGAAACAAAGATTAAGGATTCACTGCTTCGCCGTGACGGTACATTGGACAGTGTTATTTCATCCATGAAGAATACAATGCTTGCGGGAATTACAATTGATGGTAAATCTTACAATTTATCGACATTCGGTATTTCTACAGGAAGCTATTTCTCCAGCGGAACGAATGAAAAGGGCGTTTTTCATATTGACGGTGATGAAGACGATTCAACATCAAAAGGTAATACAGATAAATTAAAAGCCGCCATTGCCAATGATTCGGATACAGTCATTAAATTCTTTTCACAGCTGGCAAATAACCTGTACAGCACACTGAACAAAAAGCTGGGAACATCAAACAGCATGAGCAGCTATATGTCCATTTACAATGACAAGGAGATGGCAACACAGTATTCAGAGTATAAGTCAAAGATTTCAGACCAGGAAACAAAGATTTCAACATGGGAAGATTATTATTATAAGAAGTTTTCAAGAATGGAATCTGCACTGGCTTCATTAAATTCACAGGCATCTTCTATTTCTGGATTATTTGGCTGATAAATACAGCATGCAGGAGGAAAAATCGTGGCAGTAAATAATGCATATGCACAATACAATAACAATAAAGTCCTCACCGCATCTCCGGCAGAACTGACATTGCTCCTTTACGAAGGGGCAATCAAGTTCTGCAACATTGCGATAATGGGACTGGAAGAAAATAATATTCAGAAGACACATGATAACATCAAAAAGGCACAGGCGATTATTGAAGAATTACAGGCAACATTAAATCATTCATATAAAGTTGCAGAAGACTTTGATAATGTATACCGTTATATTTATAGTCTGCTTACAGATGCCAATATCCATAAGGATAAAGAAACGTTAGAGAAGGCTTTAAATGAAATCCGCGGTATGCGGGATACGTGGAAACAGGTTATGAAAAGCGCAAAAAGTGTGTAACTCATTGAATGTGGAAGTATGTACACGAAAAATGAGGAGCAGATATGGATACAGAAAATTATCTTCAGATTATGATTGACAGTCTGGTTCAAAAAGAAGAATTGCTAAAGCAGATTGTAGATTATAATGAAAAACAGCAGGCAATTATTACGGCAGCAGAATTTGATGATCAGGCTTTTGAGCAGAATTTAAGCGATAAAGGCGAACTGGTAGAAAAAATTCTTAAGCTGGATGAGGGCTTTAATTCCGTCTTTAACCGTGTAAAAGACGAAGTACAGCACAATAAAGCAAAGTTTAAGCAGCCATTACAGCGGTTAAAAGAGCTGGTGTCGGCGGTTACGGACTTGGGTGTCCGGATACAGGCACAGGAGCTGCGCAATAAACAGCTGGTCGAAAAGCGGTTTGCACAGATGCGCAAGGAATTAAGTAATGCCAAGCGTACAACCAGCAAGGCGAATGCGTATTATAAGAATGCCAACAAGCTGAATAATTACGAATCGCATTTTTTAGACCAAAAAAAATAAAAAAAGTTTATATCCGGGCTAAAGTATTCTAAAATACACCCGATATAATAAATGTAAGTAATCAAGAAGATTACTAAAAATAATTACGGCGGCATGGAAGCCGCTACATATTCAAGGAGGAAGAATATTATGGTAGTACAGCACAATTTGACAGCCATGAACACTAACAGACAGTTAGGTATCACAACAAACGGACTTCAGAAGTCTACAGAAAAGTTATCATCAGGTTATAAGATTAACCGTGCAGCAGATGATGCAGCAGGTCTTGCTATTTCTGAAAAGATGAGAAATCAGATTAGAGGTCTTAATAAGGCATCTGACAATGCGCAGGATGGTATCTCTTTAGTACAGACAGCTGAAGGTGCTTTAAATGAAGTACATTCTATGCTTCAGAGAATGAGCGAACTTGCAGTTCAGTCTGCTAATGGAACAAACCAGACAACAGATAGAGAAGCTATTGATTTGGAAGTTCAGCAGTTAAAGTCTGAAATCACTAGAGTTTCTACAACCACTCAGTTCAATAAGATGAATATCCTTGATGGTACTCAGTTCGCCGGTGGAAAAGAATTACAGGTTGGTGCTAATGCTAAGCAGGTAATCACAGTTAAGATTACATCTCTTACAACAGTTATTTCTGATGCAACAGGTGTTGACGTTAAGACAGCAGCTGCAGCACAGACAGCTATTTCAAACATCCAGAAGGCTATTACAAAGTTATCAACACAGCGTTCTACATTAGGTGCTGTTCAGAACAGATTAGAGCACACAGTAGCTAACCTTGATAACATTAGCGAAAATACACAGGCTTCTGAATCACGTATTAGAGATACTGACATGGCTGAAGAGATGGTTTCTTACTCAAAGAACAATATTTTACAGCAGGCTGGCCAGTCTATGCTTGCACAGGCAAATCAGGCAAATCAGGGTGTTCTTTCATTACTTCAGTAATCGTAAGTACTATTGTAAAAAAGAGAGTCAGTTTCGACTGGCTCTTTTTTTTGTCCAAACAACAGGTAGGAGAGAGTAGATGAATTCTAATAATTGTAAAATATTAAAAGAGCAATTGATAAATTTGTACTGTAATGCAGAGGGGGCAATTTCTCGTTTTATAGAATTTGTACCACAATTGCAGCATATAATTGATGAAATTATAGAAAATATACCGGAGGAGCTGGAAAATATTCAAAAATATGCAGGCGATTTGGAAAATGCGGTTTCAGCAGGGGATATTTTAAGATGTGCAGATGATGTATACTGTATTTATGAAACATATTTGAGAACTTCAAACGTACAAAACTGTGAAATTGAAAGTAGTCAGGGACAGTTAGAAAATGTAGATGAACAGGTACAGATAGAAAATTATTATGAAAAAAATATTAGTGCAATGGAAAATGCCAAAATGAATATTTATAATCATGTAATAGAAGAGTGTAGCAATTTATCAGAGAAAGATAGTAAAGATATTGTAATAGATAAAAATGGAAATATAGGAGTTTATAGAGAAGAAGTATTGTGGCGTTTAAATAGTTATAAGAATCGGTATGAAGTGTCAGAGTTTGTATGTGATTATTTTGAAAAAAAAGGGTATATTAGTCAATTATATATATTAGGAATAGCAAATATGGATTATATTAATGCAATATTAAAAGTAATACCACAAGATACGGTAGTATATATATACGAGCCGAATAGTAATATTTTTAATAAAAATTTACACTATAGAGATATGTCCAAAATTTTCACAAGAAAATATACGTTTTTGTTTGTTGAAGGAATTAATGATAGATTGATGACCTCATACGTTGATAGTTTTGCAAATAGTGTTCAAACTGAATATTTGTATACGTTTGTTTCACCGAATTATAATGCATTATATTTAGAGCTGTTAAAAAAAACAGTAAGTCAGTGCAGCGAGGCAATGAATATAGCTATTATGACTGAAAATACAATTGTAGATCGAGCGGATAAAATAAATTACGCAAGAATTATGAATTTGAGAATTTTGCCGGAAACAATATTATTATCGGAATTTAAAAATGTTTGTCGACGGGAAATAGCTGTAGAACATGTTCCGGCGATTATTGTAGCGGCGGGACCATCATTGGATTATAATATTAGATATTTGAAACAAGCAGAAGGCAAAGCTTTTATAATAGCAGTTGATTCAGCAATCAGGATGCTTGATCAATATAATATTAAACCAAATATATATATAACATTAGATCCTATAAAACCAGATGTGTTATTTCATAATGAAACAGCAGAAAAAACTCCGCTATTATATTGTGAACATAGCAAATACGAAAGCATATGTAAGCTTAAGGGGAAAAAAATATTTTGTAATATTGATAATTTTGCTAATTCGGTATTAAAAGAACTGGGGAAAGAAGAAGAATTGATGAGTGCAGGAGGAAGTGTTTCTAATACTGCATATGCAGTTGCACAATATATTGGATTTAAAAATGTTATTGTGATAGGTCTGGATTTAGCATTTCAAGAAGAACGGAAACATGCTTCCGTAGTGTATGACGAAAAAAAAGTGAATCAAGAAGAATACGAAGATTATACATATGTAATGGGAAATAACGGAAAACAGCTTCTTACATACAAGAATTTTAAAGCATATAAGGAATGGTTTGAACACAGAATTAAGAAGGATTGCCTTAATTTTATTAATGCAACAGAAGGTGGGGCGTTAATAGAAGGAAGTATCTGTATGACATTAGAAGATGCTATTAATAAGTATTGTAAAACACAAATTAGTATAGAAAATGTGATAAATCAATGCCAATTAGCATTTAATCAAAGTCAAAAAGAAGCATATAAAAAATTAATAGTTCAATTGCAAAAAGATAGTGAAGAGATGGGGAAAAAGTACCAGGAATGCTTAAAACTTTATGAGAATATATCGAATTCTAAGGATATAACACTGATAAAGAAAAATATGCATCAGATCAATCAAATAGATGAATTTTTAAAGAAGTTTATTGTAAATACAATAATTAGGGATTATGCGGCAGCAAAATCAGATAGTGCTTTAAAAAAAATGTATGCAAATAGTAAACAGCAAAAAGATCAGTGGATAGAGGTTTGGGATAATATTCAGAGCGGAATTGTTGTTACAAAAGCTTTAATAGAAGGGGCGGAGATGGCAGTTAAGAATTTTGAAGAATGTTTGAAAGAAATATAAAGGTAACGGGTATATATGATAAAAAATATGCCTGTTGATAACGATTATTTTATTTTCAGAATACTGAGTGTTATTATCTTAAGGGAATACTTGAACACTTCATTAAAGAATACTGCGGTCATAGCCGATATATTACGTAAAAGCTGTATGATGCAGCGATACGATGCAGGGAGGCAGACAGATGTTAAATAACAAGACAATTCTTATTACAGGTGGTACAGGTTCTTTTGGTAATGCATTTACAGAGTATGTGTTAGAGCATTATGATCCGAAAAAGATTATCATATATTCCCGTGATGAATACAAACAGTTTATAATGTCAAACAGATTGAAAAAATATAGTTCAAAGCTGAGATTCTTTATTGGTGATGTGCGTGATAAAGAACGGTTATACAGAGCATTTGACGGTGTGGATTATGTGGTTCATGCAGCAGCATTAAAGCAGGTACCGGCATGTGAGTATAATCCGATGGAAGCAGTGAAGACCAATATTGATGGCGCAATGAATATTGTCGATGCGGCACTTGATTGTGGTGTAAAGAGAGTGGTTGCATTATCTACGGATAAAGCGGTAAATCCGATTAATCTTTACGGTGGCACAAAGCTCGTATCGGATAAATTATTTATTGCAGCCAATGCTTATGCTGGAAGCAAAGATGTGTGTTTCTCTATTGTTCGTTATGGTAATGTGGCAGGAAGCAGAGGGTCAGTTATTCCGTTTTTTAGAAATATTGTAAGCAATGGTGGAACGGAACTACCGATTACAGATTATCGTATGACAAGATTCTGGATTAGTCTTGAGGAAGGTGTGCAGTTAGTTATTAAGGCATTAAGTGAAGCAAAGGGGGGAGAAACTTTTATTTCAAAGATTCCTTCTTTTAAAATCACAGATTTGGCACAGGCAATTTTACCGGGGTGTAAGATGCCGAAGGTGGGAATCCGTGAAGGTGAAAAGCTTCATGAGGTTATGGTAACGAGAGAAGATTCCATGAATACTTATGAATATGAGAAACACTTTATTGTATATCCACACATGGACTGGTGGAATGAATCAAAAATTCAGCCGGGTGGTAAAAAGATTGAACAAGGGTTTGAATATAGTTCAGGAACTAATACAGAGTGGCTGTCCGTAGAAGATATAACAGAACGATTAAAGCTGGTAACTGAGCACTAACAGATGAAATAGGCAACAGAATTGTATTTATATTAAGAAAGCAAAATATAAGATTGAGGAAGTGTGCATATGTTTATACCGTATGGAAGACAGAGTATTAATGAACAGGATATAGAGGCTGTCGTAAATGTCTTGAAATCAGATTATTTAACGACAGGTCCTAAAATTGCAGAGTTTGAACGAAAAGTTGCGGATTATACAGGAGCAAAGTATGCAGTAGCAATTGCCAATGGAACAGCAGCACTTCATGCAGCCTGTTATGCGGCAGGAATTGGTGAAGGTGATGAAGTTATTACAACGCCGATTACATTTGCGGCATCATCTAATTGTGTATTGTATTGCGGAGGAACACCGGTTTTTGCGGATATTAATCCGGAAACATATAATATTTCTTCAGTGGATATTGAACGGAAAATAACATCGAAGACGAAAGCTATTATTGCAGTTCATTTCACAGGACAGCCATGTGAAATGGATCAGATTCATGAGATTGCAGACAAGCATAATCTGATTGTTATTGAGGACGGTGCACACGCCCTAGGTGCAGTATACAAGGGAAAACGTGTCGGCACTTTATCAGATATGACGACTTTCAGCTTCCATCCGGTAAAACATATAACAACGGGTGAAGGCGGTATGATTCTGACAGATAATCCGAAGCTGTATGAGCGGTTAAAGTTATTTCGTACACACGGAATTACAAGAGAAGAAAATCTGCTTACAAAAAATGACGGACCGTGGTATTATGAACAACGGGATTTGGGATTTAATTACCGGATTACAGATATTCAGTGTGCACTTGGCACCTCACAGATGGACAGACTTCCGGGATTCTTAGAAAAACGCAAAAAGATTGCTGAACAGTATAATGAAGCGTTTGCCGGGAATAATCAGATACAGCTTCCATATCAGAAAGAAGGCTGTGACAATGCATGGCATCTGTATGTAATACGTGTAAAGAATGGAAATAGAAAAGAAGTCTTTGAAAAACTGAGAGCGGCTGGAATTGGTGTTAATGTACATTATATTCCGGTATATCAGCACCCGTATTACAGATCACATGGATATGCACAAGTGGTTTGCCCGAATGCAGAGGAATATTATAAAGAATGTATCAGTCTTCCGATGTATCCGGATTTAAAAGAAGAAGAACAGGAATACGTGATAAAGAAGGTACTTGAATATGTCAGATAAAGCGATTGCTATTATTGCTTATTCTATAGAAATGGGATGATTTAATTATGGAAACATTAGAAAAATTTTTTTGGAATAATGAAGTTACAAAAAATAATTTAAAATATCCGAATACACAGATTATAAGATTTGTAAAGCATAGTATTCCAGATGTTAGCAAAACTATACTTGATTTCGGATGTGGAGCAGGAAGAAATTCTATTGCTTTAGCAGGTGAAGGTTATAGTGTAATAGCAATTGATTGTGCAGAAGAAGCAGTAGAAATGGTAAGACGGAAAGCAAAAGATAAAAATTATAATATTAAATGTCTGGTGAATAGTAATGAATGCCAGGTTCCAGTTGAAAATAAAAGTATAGATGCAATTATTGCAGATGGAAGTTTATTTTATAAGGATTTTAAAGGGACAATTAAGTTATTAATGGACTTAAAAAATGTGTTGGTTAAGAATGGTATTATGTGGGCCGACTGGCGTTCAAATGATGATTATTTGTATGGTATGGGAAAAAAATTAGAAGATGATTATTTTCAGATGAATGAAGCTAGTGGAAGATTAGGAGCAAGATATCATTTTTTCAATAAAGATACACTGGAAAATGTATACAAACAGGCGGGATTTGAAATAGTTTCAGTTGATAAGTTTGAATATACGGAAAATAACGGAAAAAGAAAAAATTCATGGTATCATGTTATTGCAAAAAATGTATAAAGTTAATGAAAGCTGGTTTGTAATATGAAAAAGACATATAAAATTCTTGCTGTTATAACAGCAAGAGGTGGAAGTAAAAGGATACCTAGAAAAAATATTAAAGATTTTTGTGGAAAACCAATCATTGAGTATTCAATAGAAGCTGCATTAAAAAGTGGTTTATTTGATGAAGTAATGGTTTCAACAGATGATGATGAGATTGCTAATATATCGCTGACAGCAGGAGCCAGTGTACCGTTTATGCGAAGTGACAAGACTGCTAATGATTATGCAGCGACAAAGGATGTATTGCTTGAGGTGTTATCGGAGTATAAAAAATTAGGGAAAGAATATGATTATATGGTATGTTTATATCCTACCAATCCATTTATAACTTCTGAGAAATTATCAGAAGCATTAGATGTCCTTATAAAGGAAAAATGTGAAGAGGTTGTGCCGGTTGTAAGATTTTCATTTCCGCCACAGAGGGCATATATAGTAGATGAAAAAAATAATTTGAAATATAAATGGGATGAATATAAAGATTCACGTTCACAGGATTTACAGCCATTTTATCATGATGCAGGGCAATTTTATTGCTATAATGTTGAGCAGTATTTAAAGGATAATGGAAATATAAAAGGAAATGTATGCCCTATTATTTTACCAGAATATGAAGTACAGGATATTGATAATGAAGATGACTGGAAGATGGCAGAATTAAAATATGAATATTTAAAAAGGAACAATGAAGTATGAAACAAGTTGTAAATATTAATAATAGAGAAATAGGAAAAGAATATCCAGTGTATTTTATTGCAGAAATGTCAGCTAATCATTTACAAGATTTTGATAGGGCAAAGGATATAATAAAGGCAGCAAAAGAGGCTGGAGCAGATGCAATTAAATTACAGACATATAGACCGGATACAATAACTGTTGACTGCAGAGGAGAGGAATTTTTGGCAACTCCGGGAAGTCCCTGGGACGGCATGAATTTGTTTGAATTATATAAGACAGCATATACACCTTGGGAATGGCATAAAGACCTTATGAAATATGCTAAAAGTATAGGGATAACATGTTTTTCATCGCCATTTGATTTGACTGCTGTGGATTTTTTAGAAGAACTTGATGTGCCAGCATATAAAATCGCTTCGTTTGAGATAAATGATATTCCTTTAATTGAAAAAGTAGCAAAGACAGGTAAGACAATAATCATGTCAACTGGAATCGCAGATATGCAGGATATTGTGCTTGCATTGGATACATGTAAAAATGCTGGAAATGATAATATTATTTTATTAAAGTGTGTATCTGAGTATCCAACACCATATTCTGAACTTAATTTGAGAACAATTGCAAATATGGCAGAAACATTTAATTGTGTAGTTGGATTATCTGACCATTCAATGGGGGATGCTGTTGATGTTGCAGGTATTACATTAGGAGCTAGAGTGGTTGAAAAACATCTGACTTTAAGAAGGGCTGATGGTGGACCTGATTCGGTATTTTCTATGGAGCCAGAGGAATATAAAAAAATGGTTGAAAATATAAAAAATGTAGAAAAAGCTCTTGGGAAGATAACATATGAATTAACGGATAAACAGAAAAACAGCAAAGGCAGAGCAAGGTCATTGTATGTAGTTTCAGATGTTAAGAAGGGTGAAATATTCTCAAAAGAAAATGTGAAATCAATAAGACCGGGATATGGGTTACATACAAAGTATTGGAATGACATATTAGGTAAAAAGGCTAAATGTGATTTGCAAAAAGGAACTGCTATGAAGTGGAATTATGTAGAGTAGGAATGGCTTATGAATATTTTAATATTAAGTTGTGGTACAAGATACAAATTAGTTGAGTATTTTAAAAACAGAGATAATAGCTTTGACAAGGTTGTGGTTACAGATTGTAGTGAATATGCGCCAGCATTATATATATCCGATAAATATTATATTGTTTCAAGAATGAATAAAGATGGCTATATAGATGAGATTATTGATATCTGTAAGAAAGAAAATATTAATGTTATTCTACCGTTGCAGGAAGATGAAATTTTATTAATATCAAAAAATAGAAAGAGGTTTGAAGATATTGGTATATTGGTTGCTATTTCTGATTATAGCGTATTAAGTTTATGCAAAGACAAATATGAATTGTATAATTATTTGAATAAAGAGGGCGTTCCGGTCGTAAAGACACAGTTATTAAAAGATATATTAGATGATAATACAAAAATAGATGAAGTGTTTGTAAAGCCTAGATATGGTGCAGGAAGCGTAGGAACCATGAAGGTAAAGACTAATATGTTTCTTAAAGCACTTTATGAAGAATCAGGGGAAGAACTTATTGTGCAGCCATTTATCCAGGGGAAAGAATATGGTGTAGATGTGTACATTGATTTTATATCATCAGATATTAAAGCTATATTTTGTAAAGAAAAATTACGGATGAGAGCAGGAGAAACCGAAAAATCCAAGTCCGTTAAGATATCTGAAATTGAAGAAATGGTTAAAAAGGTTGTTGGATTATTGCAGCTGAAAGGCCCTGTTGACATTGACATTATGGAATATTATGGAAAATATTATGTTCTGGAGATTAATCCAAGATTTGGAGGAGGATATCCACATGCCTATGAATGTGGTGTGAATTTTCTTAAAATGATGGCAGTAAATGCCAAAGGTCAGGTAAATACTGATAATGTGATGGATTATCATGAAGGTGTTGTTGCATTAAAATACTCGGACATAGTTATAAGATAGATCGTTAGGTGTATATAAAAATGATAGGATTTCGGTTAGATGCTAATAAATATATTGCTACAGGTCATATGATGAGATGTATAGTTATTGCTAAAGAGTGTATAAAGAAGGGACAAAAGTGTGTATTTTTATTATCAGATGATGATAATGTTGATATTTTAAAGAAAAATAATATGGATTATCGTGTAATAAATGCGGAATGGGATAAATGGGATGAGTCTGTTTCAATAGTAGAACAGTATGTAATGGAATTAGATATAGAATTACTGGTAGTTGATTCATATTATGCAACTGAAAAATTTATGTCAGCTATTAATAAGGTTGTTCCAGTTTTTTATATAGATGATATGTGTAAGCAGGCGTATGATATTTCCATGGTATTACATATATCTCAATGGGATGATGAAAATACATTGCAGGAGCTATATAAGGAGAAAAAGAATGTTAAACTTTTAACAGGAATGAAATATATGCCGTTAAGAGATGAATTTACAAATTATGCAGATATAAAAGAACGCAGACAGATTATGATAACGACAGGCGGAACTGACCCATATCATATCACATTAAAAGTTGTTCAGGCAATGTTAAAAGATGATAAATTTGCAGAATATAATATTGTGGCTGTATTAGGCAAAATGAATAATGATAAAAAAGAGTTATCGGATATTGCTATTGATAATACAAGGTTAAAGGTTATGCAGAATATATCTAATATGGGTGAGATTATGAGACAGAGCTGTGCAGCTGTATCTGCAGGGGGAGGTACAGTATATGAGTTGTGCTTATGTGATACGCCAATGGTCTGCTTTGCATTTTCCGATGACCATGTTGGGTTTGAACAGAAGATGCAAAGTCATAAGATTTTAAGTTATGCTGGTGATGTGAGGGATAATGAAGAAGAAACTATAAGGTCGATTGTTACGGAGCTGGCTGAAATATTGAATGACAATTATAAGAATGATATGTATAGAAGAAATATGAGAAAATTAGTAGATGGAAAAGGTGCAGCAAGAATAGCGGAGTACCTGCATAGATTTTTAGAGAATAAAAAGTTAGAAGCAGAATATGCCAGACGTATGTTAGAACTGGTAGATGGAAAAGGGTGTGAACGGATTGTCGAGGTTTTGTGTTCCAAATAATGAAATAAAAGTATGATAAAATATAGAAGAAGGTATTATGAACGTACTTATTTTTGAATATAAAAATATAGGTATAGAAGATATTTGCGAAGCATTAAAAAATTTAGGACATTCATTTAAGTGTATTACGCATAAGGCAATTGGTGATTCCTTTAATAAAGAATTTGATGATTTGTTTGATAAAGAAATTGAATTGGCAAAGTATGATTGTGTGTTTACATTTAATTATCTGCCAATTATATCAAATTGCTGCAATCGTCATCATATACCATATATTTCACACGTATATGATAGCCCGTTAGTGGCTTTATATTCTTATACAATTATCAATCCATGCAATTATGTGTTTTTGTTTGATAAATCGGTTTATCTGGAATTTAAGAAGGAAAATATTAATACAGTATATTATATGCCACTTGCAGTGAATGTTTTCCGTTTAGATTCGATGATGAAGGATATAGGGACGGAAGAAAAGAAATTTTATTCATCAGATGTTTCGTTTGTTGGTTCTATGTACAATGAAAAGCACAATTTTTACGAACGTATGAAAAATATTTCGCCTTATACTAAAGGGTATCTTGAAGGCATAATGCAGGCTCAGAGTCAGGTCTATGGAGATTATTTTATAGAACAGCTGTTAAAGCCGGATATTTTAGCTGATATGAAAAAATCGCTGCCGTTTCAATCAAGTAGAAATGGAGTTGAAACAGAAGAATGGTTGTTTGCTTATTATGTCATAGCTCGAAAAATGGCAAATATGGAAAGAACTTCTATTCTAAAACAGGTATCAGAATCTTTTCAAACGAAGCTTTTTACGAGAAATCAGACACCGGAATTGCCAGATATACAGAATATGGGTCCGGTCGATTATTATAATATGATGCCGTATGTATTTAGGTTATCATCTATTAATCTGAATATATCATTAAGAAGTATAAAAACGGGTATACCACTTCGATGTTTAGATATAATGGGGGCAGGAGGTTTTTTGTTGTCGAATTATCAGGCAGATTTTTATGAACATTTTATACCGAGAGAGGATTTAATATTATATGAATCAGTAGATGATTTATTAAAAAAGTGCGCATATTATTTAAGACACGAGTCGGAAAGAAAGCAAATTGCCATTAATGGTTACAATAAAGTAAAAGAATATCATACATATGAAGTTCGATTACAGCAGATGTTTGATATTGTGTTTAGTAGAATATAGAGCGAAAAGATTAGAATTGAGGACTTTAAATGTGAAGAAAGAATTAAAACAGGAAATAGAACAAAATTTTAATAATAATGAAATAAAAAAAGTGATTTTGATATTACAGCAATATAAACAAAAATGTCCTAACGACAGAGATTTATGGTTTTATGAATGTATTCTCGCACTGACAGTTGGAGAATTGGAAAAAGCACAGAAAATAGCAGACAAATGTGTACATAAATTTCCAACCAGTTATGAGGCATATTATTATCAGGCATGTGTGTATCAGGCGAGAAAAATGGTGGTTGAGGCATTAAGAAGTTATCATATAGCATATGGCTTGAATACATATACAGATTATGCAAATAATAGTGTAATGGAAGATATAAAGATGCAAATTGAAAATCTAGAGGATCAGTTTGAAAAGTTATCTGATGAATATGTTGCTGAAAATAAAGCTGCAAATATTATTAAGATGTTATCTTTTTTGAACCGCAAGGATACATTATGGGGAAAAGATGAAAAGATTGCAAGGTCTACTATCAATCATTCTGTAGGTAAAGAATACTGGGTTACAGACGATGATTTAAGGTATATTGGAATATACAGGGCACCATTACCACAATTTATAGGTACAGATAACCTGAGTTTGCCAAGAACCAAGGCAGAATTTCTGAAGTTTAAGAAAAAGGGAAACTACAATTATGTAAAAGGCTCAACGGATGAATATTTGCTTCCGGTAGCAAGTGCTGAAGCTAATAATATCCATACATTTAAGTCGGAGGATAAAGAATATAAAGTTACGCAGCTTTTTCCACAACATTTTAACTACTACAGAGTAAAAAATGGTATACAGATTGAATCAATGAAACAGGCATATTATGGTTATCCGATTCCATTGGAACATAAGCAGGGAAGGCGGAAGCTTGTTTTGAGCTTTTTTGTAGACGGACTGGCACAGGAAGTTATTAATGGTGATGATTTTGAAAAGCTGATGCCAAATACCTATAAATTTTTCAGCAAAGGAACAATCTGCACACAGGCACATAGCTGTTCCGAGTGGACATATCCAAGTCTTGCAACTTGCGTGAGTGGTTTGGATACATTGCATCATATGATGTTTCATGACAAACTGGACGGTGAACTGCCGAAAAACAGTCCAACTTTAATTGAGTACTTTAAGGGAAAAGGATATTATACAAGCAAGATGGATGGTGAATGGAGAAGTATACCATCTTACGGATATGCAAGGGGATTGGATCAATATGTGTATCAGCATCAGTCTATGGGGGCTAGAGCTGAACAGGAAATTATGGATGTTATTGAGCATTTAGAAACATTTAAGGAAACAGATCAATATCTTTGGATGGCAGTAGGTGACCTGCATGATGTAGCGGACGGGCTGGATTTATCAGATGCCGTACAGAAAAATCTTACACTGGAAGAACGGGAACTTGACGAATTGGGTGTGACGTCAGTGAAGCAGAATTATAGTGCAAAAAAGACGGCAATGTATAAAAAAACAATTCAGTATTTTGATATGCTGTTTGGTTTTCTTTATACTTATATTGAAAACAATTATACAGATGATGAAATTTTAATCAGTTTATTTGCTGATCATGGACAGGGATATCTGATACCAACAGGTAAACCGTTTCTTTCTAAGGAAAGAACAAAGGTCGCATTTATGTTCAGAGGTGCAAATGTAAAACAGCAGGTAACAGATGAGATTATATCAACAGCGGATTATCTCCCAATTATGTGCAGGCTTGCAGATATTCAATATGATGCAGCCAGCATTGATGGTAAATTGCCGAAGACATTTGGCGGTTTGGAAGAAAGAGAGTATACGATTACAGAATCTCTGCATCCAAAAGATAGATATTATGCAGTTGCAAATGCCAGGGATTATGAAATTTACTTTGAAAATTCTGAAAAGACAGATGAGGAAGGCCGGTTCTTACTTGGAGATTATAAAGTATTTGGATTTTATAAGGATGCAGAAAATACACCGATTACAGATGCAGAGCTTTTGAAACGGTATGAGAATATCTTTTTAGAGAGAATCGCTGAACATATAATTTACGAATAATAATACAAAAGGACTCGTAGAATGATTTATATCGTTTAGACGAGTCCTTTTGTGTAAGTTTATTTGGAAAACACAACCTCAAAAATTTCTTTCAGCCGTATTTCATACGTATGGAATTCTTTTACTTTTCCATAACCGTTGGCAGCAATCTGGCGGCGCTCATTGTCATGCTTTAAATAGTAATTGCATTTATTTAAGAAATCTTCTTGAGATTCAAAAAGTACAAGGTCTTCGCCGGGAACAAAATGTTCATAAAAATCCCCCTGATAATTGGAAAGTAAAAATCCGCCACATCCCATAATGTCGAAACATCGGAGCGGAATACCGCTTCGGATACTGCGCAGGGAAATGTTTAAGTTGATAGCCGAATTTTTAAAAACATACGGCATCTGGCGCTGGTAATCCACAGAACCCATATTGTGAATCTGTGGAAGCTCCGGTGTAGGATTTGGGGTATAAAGCTTTGTATTGAAATGTTCAGAAACAGCTTTTAAAAGTGCAGTACGCTCTAAGTTCGCAATTTTACGGGCAATTACATAATGGGCAAAGAGCCATTCTGTAGATTCAACGCTGTCATTTCCCGGTTGCAGCGGCAGGGAGTGCTGCATATCTTCAATAATTTCTTTGGATAAGAGTTCTTCAATAAAATAATATCCGTACACTTTCATCTGCGCCTGCATAATCCCCTGTAAATAGCCTTTTGTGTAATCAGATAAATGCTCCATGCGGTCAAACAGGTTGTGGACTTCATTATACATAGTACCGACAAAAGAAATATCGCTCTGGTAAAAATCCAGCGGGTGCCGGGAAGCAGAAACAGCAGAAGCGGTCATCTTATCCAGCCGGCTGGTATTGACAGCAAGCGGCATATAATAAACAGTTTGGATATTTTCTTTTTTAAGCTCCAGATAAGTCTGCTGGTCAAATAAAAATACATAATTGCATGGATTGATAATGGTATATGAATACAGCGAAACGAGCGGAGAATCATATACAAAGGCTATATAAGGTATATTGTGCTTTTTACAGCAGTTAGAAATAACCGGAAAGTAATTAAATGTAAAAACAGCATCATAAGAAGCACTTTCAATCAGCTTGTCAAAGCGTGCATCAAAAGCTTCATCGACATGGTTATAAATATTTTCGTCTGTAATAACAGCATATGTATGTCCGAGATTTGTCAGCGCTTCGCGCAAATCTTCAATTGCCATATGTTCATATTCAAAAATCAGTATATTCATGGAAATCTCCGTTTCTTTTATAAAATATAATTTTATTGTAAGGGACGGGGCGGGGATTTGCAAGAGGGGAGTGGGGAAGATGGGTTTTCATTTGAGGCGGTATGTAATTCATTACAATGAACTTAATTGCATATGATAATCTCGTGCACTACTTTTGGTGGCGTATAATCCATTGCAATATATCCTCCGCACCTATTTTGCCAGATGCCAAATCAAGGATGGTGTCACTCAGTTCTTTTTGTGTATATGAAAGCTCATAACCATTTAATGCCAGGAACACGAACATTACATGTGTACCTAATCTTTTGTTTCCGTCAACCATAGGATGGTTCTTTACAATTCCAAAGCAAAGCTGTGCTGCTTTTGCCTGTACACTTGGATATAATTCTTTGTCTCCAAATGACTGAAATGGATTAGCCAGTGCTGAATCCAGCATACCATTATCACGAATGCCATTACTACCACCAGTGGCTTCAATCAGTCGCTCATGAAGTAAAATGACCTGCTCTTTGCTCAATTTTATCATTTGGCAAGCACCTCGTAAGCTTCCGTATTTTGCTTGATAAGACGCTCTGATATAGCAAATACGTCCTCTGTGGATGCTATTTTTTCCTGCTCTGCTTTGCTAAAGTCAATTACAAGATATCTTGGTACATTGTTTTTAAGGATAACTGCTGTGCCATGTTCATCAACAACTCTGGCAACCTTTGAAAAATTCTGATTGGCTTCTGTTATAGAAATCATTGTATTCGTATCAACTGTCATAATATGCACCTCACTTTCATTTATATTATATGCATATTATAGGATAAATACAACCTATTTTTATAGATGCCCATGAGTTTTTTGGAATAATTTCTTGATATGAAACAAAAATGATTTTATTATCAATTAGATGATAGGGATATCTTTTACTTTTCCATAACTATTGACGGCAATCCAGCGGCGTTTATTGTTATGCTTTAAGTAGTAATCGCATTTATTTAAGAAATATTCCAGAGAGTTAAAAAGCACAAGGTCTTCACTGGGAACAAAATGTTCATGAAAATCTCCGTCCTTTATAAAATATAGTTTCATTGTAAGGGAAGGAGCGGGGATTTGCAAGAGGGGAGTGGGGAAAGATGGGGTTGTTAAAAAGCTGATAACATTGCAGAATGGTGATGTAAAATTAGATAATATGTGATATAGTAAAAAGAAAGAGATAATAGAAGATTATCTTTCAATAAGCATATAAAATGATTACAAACAAGTAAATAATTATATTAAGCAAAAGGAAAAACATATTTATGGTTGAGATTAAGAACTTTAAGAAAGCATATTCCAAAGCAATTCAGAATGGGTATGCAGCTATATTTGCGGGAGCAGGATTATCAAAAGCATCAGGATTTGTTGATTGGAACGAATTACTTGATGATCTGGCGAAAGAAATTAAGTTAGATGTTAAAAAAGAAAATGATTTGGTAGAAGTTGCACAATATTATTGTAATGAAAAACAAAGTCGAAATGAAATAAATGAAAGAATTTTAAATAGATTCGTAACGGATTCTCAAGAAAATGAAAGTATAAAGATATTATCAGAACTTCCTATTCATACATTTTGGACAACAAATTATGACCATTTAATTGAAGATACTTTAAAAAAATCTGGCAAAAGAGTAGATATAAAATTAACTCCTCAAAACCTTGCAACTAATTTATCTGGAAATGATGCAGTTGTATACAAAATGCATGGAGACTGTAGCACTCCAGAAAACTGTGTAATAATTAAGGATGATTATGAGCTTTATAATGAAACAAGGCAGTTGTTTTCAACTACATTACAGGGAGATTTAGTATCTAAAACATTTTTATTTATAGGTTTTAGCTTTGAAGATCCTAACTTAAAATATATTTTAAGTCGAATCAGAGTTTTATTAGATAAAAATCGTAGAACACACTATTTATTTTTGAAAAAGATTCAGAAAAAAGATTATATACGAAAAAGTAAAGAGTACTATTATGATTTAAATAAACAGCAATTAAGAATGCATGATTTACTTCGTTATGGTATTGAAACAGTTTTAATAGATGATTATAATCAAATTCCAGAAATATTAAAAGAAGTAAAAAAAATATCAAAATGTAATAATATATTTATATCTGGAGCAGCACAAGAATACGGAGCAGCGTGGGAAAAGACAGCACCTATCTTTATAAAGAAATTAGTTAGCAATATTTATAAAAAAAATTATAAAATAATAACAGGACATGGGAGAGGAGTTGGAAGTTATGTAATAAGTTCTGTAATAGAAGAATGTCAGTTAAATGTAAATGCACTTGAAAAACATTTAATAATTAAAGCTTTTCCATATGAAGATAAAGAACGTTCGGATTATGAACAACTTATTAAAGATTACAGAGAAGGAATCTTTAAATATGCCGGAATTGCTATTTTTATGTTTGGAAATAAAGTATCAGATGGTGATATAATTCGTGCTGATGGTGTATATAAAGAGTATGAAATGGCAAAGCAATGCGGTGCTTATATTATTCCAATAGGTTCAACGGGATATGTAGCAAAAGAAATTTGGAATGAGGTAAGCTTAAAATTGGATGATTTTCCTTATTTAAAAGGACAGGAAAAGGTTTTGCAAGATTGTACTGACCCTGATAAAGTCGTAAATGCTATAATATCAATTTTAGATACGATAGCGATGGATTATTAGTTTATTATTGTTGTTCAAGTATATACTTAAGTTCGGATATTGATACAAGAACAGAGTTATATATTGCAGTATATATAGTATAATTTAGATTGAACTCGATATTAAAACAGTGATGTTTAATTATATTACTAAAATTATATACTATTTCAATTGATTTATTTGATTTAGTATTTATATTCTTGAATATTGCATACGTTATATCATTTACATTACATAAAGAAATTATAGCCAATCTAAAATCTTGTGAATAATATTCCTTAACCCGCAATAATGATAACAATGTTTCTTTACAAGGAAAAGAGTACTTTGACAATAATCCCACATAATTTTCCAGTAAATTATAAGTAGTATTTTCATAATAGCGGCTTACAATTCTACACAAAATATCCATATGTATGGTTAGATTAAATGTATCACTTGATATTTTCTCAAAAGCAATTCCGTCTAACCAGGAAATTTTGTCATAAACCACATCATTTTCTATATTAACAAATATAGGCAAAATATTGTTATCGGATTTCTTATGAAAATACTGTAATTCTTTTAATGGCCAAGTTTTTTGTAAAAATGTGTCATCTATAATTGCGATACAATAAGCAGATAACTTAATAGCATCTACTATTTGTGGATATATATGTTGACCGACAGATATTTGTTTTCGATCCAACCAAACATCAAAACCAATGTTTGTTAAAATTTGTGTAATTGGAATGGCTATTTTTTGTTTTGTCTCGCTGCTATGTGATATAAAAAAATCTATTTCATTTTTCATAAAAACTTCCTTTTTCCTGTTTATTATAAATAAGATTTATTGAAAGATAATCTTCTATTATCTATCAATAAGCAACCTACAGTTCAAACACTATAGATTGCTCAATAAGAAATTATATTTTAAAATTCCTGCGGGGATGTTTTGTTGCCAATATATCGCGCTGTTTAGCTATCGCAACATGAGTATATATTTCCGTGATATTAATAGAACTATGACCGAGCATTTCCTGAATATATCTGATATCAACATCCGCTTCAAGAAGACTAGTGGCAAATGTGTGCCGGAACATATGCGGAGTGATGTGCAATTCTATGGCGGCCAGAGAACAGTATTTGTTAATCATTCTACGCACAGATTGATCGGATAAGGGGGCATTGTTTTGGTTTGCAAAAAAGTAATGACAGGAGTTGATTTCAGTAGTAAAATCTTTTTTATATTTACGTAAAATATCAAGAACCTCATTATTACCGATTTGAATACGACGTTCTTTAGAACCTTTCCCATAAATAAGTATAGTACCATCATAAAGATTAATATTATCAGGGGATAAGGAACACAATTCTGATATTCGCATACCGCTTGAAAATAATAATTCTGCTACGGCGGCGTCACGCAAAGCATTGCGGCGTTGGTATAATGTTGGAGCGTGTTCACATTGGTCATAAATTGTAGACAAAAATAACTCTAAAGTATGCAGAGGAATTGTTTTTGGAAGCTTTATCGGTTCGCGAAAATGTATCTGCATACGGTTCAATGGACTTTGGCTGACAATATCTTTATATTCTAAATAATGAAAAAATGCTTTTAGTGTTGCAATCTTACGTTTAACAGTTTTTGGTTGATATTGTAAGTGGAGTGATGCAATATAATTTTCTAAAATATGTGAATTGATTTCAGTAATTTTTTTCACACGAATGTTTTTAGAAAATTGCTGTAAATCAATCCGGTATGCTTTTAATGTTTTTTCGTCTAATCTTTTCTGAAATTTGCAATACTCCAGATAATTTTGAATAAGTGTTTGTAAATTGTTCATTGTAAAGACTCCTTTGTGTATTTTTAAGATATATCATAATTGATTTAATTCATTAAAAATAGTAATATATTCTTACAAAATACAAAAACAAATGGAATGTATTATAATACATGGGAGTGGTAATGAATAAATTAATTTCAATAGATAATATAATTGAATATTGGAAAAATATCGAATTTTTAGGACAGGCTGAGATACCGGCAGAAAAACCGGAGGATCGTGTTAATAATAAAAAAGCAAAAAATCAGATGAAAAATAAAAATGGGACAAAACTGCTGGTAAAGAAAATTTGTCTGTTTCATGAAATAAAGGACGGAGTAAATGTTGAAAACTTTTTAATGCAGGATGGACAGGAGTATTCGGCATATCATGTTTTAGGGGATAATTTATATTATTGCTTCGGAAATATAAAAAGAGAAAAATGCACAGCTTTAATAGCAAATCAGGTCCATTATGAATCAGAGTTAAGACCGGAGAAACAGTCAGATAGTATTGCATGGTTTGCATTTAAGACAACAACAGACGGTGCATATGTGAGAGGAAGCTTATCAGTGTCGCCGGTGCTGTGGGCAATAGATGTAATGAAAAAGCAGGGAATAAAAGAATTGGACCGGGCAATTTCATATCAGAATTACAGAACTTTTATAAAAGAATTTGAAAATCAATTTTTCAATAAGGAAAAACTTTTTGTTAGCGATATAAATAAAATTTATAAAGAGTTTTATGATAAATATATTAATCAATATTTTAAAAATGAATCGTATGAAATGAATGGAAAGCTGATTTATCAGCGTTATTGCAGTATTGAAGAGAAACAGAAGGAAGCATACGAAACGGATTATAGCTGTTTGTGGAGAAGTTTTATCTTTAAAGATTTAGAACTGTTTCAGGAAAAATTCAGAGAAGGCTGTTTTGGAAATACGGAATATGAAGATATGGCTTTAAATTATATATATGCTTTATATTCAGATGGAATTAAAAAGAAAAAGCGGATAGATATTAGTCCCCATGCAGAAAAGAAAGAATTAAAAGATTTTTTTCAAAAGAATTTGGATATTGGAAGAGCTCCACTGGGAAAGTGGCCGTCAAGATATATGCCGGCATTGATGCAGCAGGCAGCGGTAAATTTGTTTACAAGTGATGATAATTGCAAAGTCTTTTCGGTAAATGGACCTCCGGGAACGGGGAAGACAACGATGCTGAAAGAGATTGTGGCAAATAATATTGTTGAACGGGCAAAGTTGCTAGCAGAATGTGAAGATGCAGATGATTTGTTTGAAAGATGTTCATTTGAATATGGCGATATTGCGGGGAGTAAAGGATATGACAAATATGCACCGTATTATTATAGATTGAAAAATGATAAAATAAATGAATATGGAATCCTTGTAGCTTCATGTAATAATGCAGCTGTAGAGAATATTACAATGGAACTGCCGGATGGAAAAGGAATCATTGGTAGTTTGAAGTCAGAAGAAGATGACTGCGAGGAAGTATCAGCTGGATTAATAAAAATCAGGGAGCTATTTAGCGTAGAATCTAAAGAAGAGATTAAGGAAGATAGTGAAGAGGATATTTATTTTACACAATATGCCAGACATATGATAGATTCTATAGATGCGTGGGGAATGATTTCGGCACCTTTGGGAAAATTAAAAAATGTTGATAAGTATTGTAGAATTGTTTTGGAACCTTTCTTAAAAAATAATATCATTGAAAAAAGAAATGTTCATAAAGAAAAATATTTAAAAGCACGAGAGAAATTTCAGGAACAGTTAGCGATAGTAGAAAAGTTGAGAGATGAGGTGGAGCTTTTTTGCAATTATGAGACAGCAATATCAAATATGCCGACACCGGAAGAATATGATTTGAAAATAGCACAGTGCAATAAAAAGTTAGAAGAAATGTCGCAGGCATATGAGAGCGTTCTTGCTCAATACAAATGTTTAGATAATGAAAAAATAGAATTGCAAAAAGAAGTTTCTGAAAAACAGGAAGCAATTATTGATTTAGAAGATAGCAGAACGTGGAATGACAGAATTAAAAAGTTATTTGGTAAAAAGACGATGCGGGATTTGAAAATAGAACAAGGAAAGGATGAATATGTCAGAAAGGTAGAAAAACTAAAAAAATTACAAGCAGATATTGAAAGGAAAAATGCAGAAAAAGTTCGAAGTGCTGATGAACTGGATAGATTTAAGACAGATGTCAATAGAATAATGGAACAAAAGCAGAAAATAGAGGCTGAAAAAGAATATTATGAGCAGTGCTTACAACGGTTTAGCGTGAAAGATAATAAAATAATTCCGTTAAATGAGGAATTTCTTCATAAATATTTATCAGAAGATAATTTACAATCAACGGAGGCGCAGGTTACAAATCCGTGGTTTTCTCACAAATATAACAGAGAACGGGAAAAATTGTTTTATGATGCATGTGTCTTAAATAAAGAATTTGTATTATCTTCAAAATGCTGTATGCATAATGTTAAGAATCTTCTGGTAGCCTGGGGCTGGAGTACAGAAACGGCAACCAGTATGGATTGGCGCGATCGGGAAAAAGCATTTGCAACGCTTCTTCAGACAGTATTTTTGATTACACCGGTGATTTCAACTACATTTGCATCAGTTCAGTCATTTTTAAAAGATATAAAAAGTCCTGAAGTGCTTGGAACATTGGTAATAGATGAAGCAGGACAGGCATCGCCGCAGATGGCATTAGGGGCAATGTTCCGCTGTAGAAAATGTATTGTGGTAGGCGATCCGAAACAGATTGAACCGGTTGTAACGGATGAAGTTGATTTGCTTAAAGATGTAATAGTGCCGGAGGATTTACGGGCATATAAAAATAAATCAAATTCGGTTCAGGTATTTGCGGATTCAATCAATTTATATGGCACTTATTTAGGAAAAGATACGGAAAAAATATGGATAGGCTGCCCATTGAATGTTCATAGAAGATGTATCAGTCCTATGTATGACATCTCTAATGAAATTTCCTACAATAATACAATGAAACAAAAAACGCTTCCTCCCAATCCGGAAAAAGAAAAGAACTTTTGTTACAAACAGTCATGCTGGATTGATGTAAAGGGATTGGAAAAAGATACAGAGGCAAAGAATCATTTTGTTGAAAAACAGGGTGAAATTGTTTTAAAGATATTAGAAAAGGCATTTTCGGTATCAGACAGCCCCAATTTATTTATCATATCTCCATTTAAATCCGTGGTTAAGGAGATGATTACTGAAATTCAGGAATCCGATTTGATTAGAAAATATGGCGGTATGAAAAATAAAGTTTTGGAATGGATTGAGGATACGGACAAAAAAAGAGTTGGAACAGTACATACGTTTCAAGGAAAGGAAGCAGATGAGGTAATTGTTTTATTAGGATGTGATAAAAATTCCAAGGGTGCTGTACGCTGGGTCAACAGCAATATTGTAAATGTTGCAGCTACCCGTGCAAAATACAGGGTGTATTTTATTGGTGATAAAGATGTGTGGGCATCTTCAAAAGTAGTAGATAGGGCACGAAAAATTATTGGATGCGAAATAAATCCGGCATCTGAGGATATAGAATTGCAAAAAAATGAACATCATTGTCCTTTATGCAATGGGAAATTAGTTTTAAGGTATAATCATAAATCCGGAAGTGAATTTTATGGATGCAGTAATTTTCCGGAATGCCGCTATACGACTAGTGAAATGTAGAATTATCAAAAAAATATCGGTCAAAGAAATGAGTTTAATATGGTATGATAATATTAGAATAACGCTATTATGTACAGTATAAAGGGAGGCGCATAGATAATGGGAATATATCTGAACCCGGGAAATGATGAATTTTACAACGCGGTAATAAATTCTAAAATATATGTTGATAAAACGGAATTGTTAAAATTCACCAATTCCGTTCTATGTGGTGAACATAAGAACATATGCGTAAGCCGTCCGCGACGTTTTGGAAAGTCAATGGCTGCAAATATGCTTGCCGCATATTATAGCAAAGGCTGTGCGTCAAAAGAATTGTTTGAAGGGCTTAAAATAGCAAAGGAGCAAGATTATGACGAACATCTTAATAAGTACAATGTAATTCATATGAATATGATTGATTTTTTAAGCAGAGCCGATTCGATGGATGATTTAATAGACTATCTGCAAAGAAGGTTACTGTGGGATATTAAGAAAGAATATTCGGATGTTGACTGCTTTGACTGGAACGATCTTGTAGATGTTCTTGAAACTGTATACAGTGAAAAGAAGCAGCCCTTTATAATTATCATAGATGAATGGGACTGCATATTCAGAAAATATCCGGATAATATTGAGGAACAGAAGAAATATCTGGATTTTTTGAGATTTTTTATAAAGGGGAAGTCCTATGTTGCGTTAGCATACATGACAGGTATCCTGCCGATTAAGAAATACGGCGAACATTCAGCGTTAAATATGTTTGATGAGTATTCCATGACAAATCAGCGAGAACTGGCAGAATTTACTGGATTCACCGAAGAAGAAGTAAAAGAATTATGTGTCCGGTATGATATGCCATATGAAAAAATGAAGCAGTGGTATGACGGATATGAGCTGAAAGGAATCCAGATATATAACCCAAGGTCAGTGGTTATGTCGCTTCTTGGACACGATTTTGACAGCTATTGGACGAAGACGGAAACTTATGAAGCTTTAAAAAAGTATATACAACTAGATATGTATAATCTTAAAGCGCTTGTAACAAGACTGATAGCGGGAGAAAGTGTTCCTGTCAATCCAGATAAATTTCAAAATGATATGACTACGCTTGAGAGTGCCGATGATGTATTGACACTGCTTGTACATCTGGGATATCTCACATATGATTTTTATAATCAGAAGGTTACAATACCAAATCAAGAGGTACAGAAGGAATTTATCAACTGTATTGAAGACGGAGGCTGGGAACCGGTTATGGACGCAATCCGAAGCTCAGATGAGTTGCTTTCAGCTACATTTAGAAGGCGATGAGGAAAAGACAGCTTCAATGATAGAGCAGGCGCATCAGGAGAATACCTCCATATTAAAATATAATGATGAAAATGCACTGGCATGTGTGATATCGCTTGCATATTATTCGGCAAAAAAGGATTATTTAATTTATCGCGAACTTGCAGGCGGCAAGGGATATGCAGATATGGTGTTCATACCAAGAAATAATGTTAACAAACCGGCAATCGTAGTGGAACTGAAATGGAATAAAACAGTCAGTGCGGCGATAGAGCAGATTAAGGAAAAGCAATATGTACAGAGTCTTAAAGGGTATTCTGGTGAAGTCGTTCTTGTTGGGGTTAATTATGTTTCCGGTAAAGAGGAAAACGGAGAGTTTAAGAAGCATGAGTGCAGGATTGAGAGGGTGGATGTGTAGAATTAAAGCAGGTTGCACTCCGGTTGTTTTGTAACAGAATAAATTTAATAGAAGGGAGTTACATCAAATGATTGATATATATACGAAGAAAACTGATTCAAAAGATTGGATACTTCAAAATGACCTGTATTTCAATTTGAATACAGGAAATGAAGAAATGTCGCAAAAAGAAATTGATTTAATCCGGCAAATAGATGAAGCAAAGCTGACACCGGATAAGCATATTGAAACAAAATATGGCTTAGGTACAATCCGTAATTTATCCTCAGGCTGCAAGACATTACTTAATATTGTGAAGCATCCTGATAAGGTTGTAAATGTTGAGGAATGTGGTCCGAATGTACTTAGAATCATTTTTACTATGGATAATATAAAAATTTATATGTCCAGACCAACGCTTTTTGACATTTCGGATGATGTAACAATCAGATTTAATGATTCAGATATAGTTACTGGTGGAAGAGGTTATAATTCTTGGTGGAGTAAGGAGTATGAAAGGAGAGAGGCAGATGATTTATAAGAATATTACATTTAAAGCAGATCCATTTTCATATGATTTAGAATTTGATGACAGGATTACTCTTGTTGGTGGAGACAGCGGTACTGGCAAAACAGTACTTTATGAAGTGCTTGAAGATATAAGATTGACAGACGAATACAAAGCAATCAAGCTGTTTAACTACAAATCAGATGATTTTTTAGAAGCAATCAAACAGTGTAGAGATAAATTCCTTGATAAGAAGTAAGCCGTAATCAGAGGATGAATCACCTCCATTGAAATTAATTGTGTTTATAAAATAGGTTGTTGCACAAGAAACAAATAAAGATTATACTATAGACAAGATAATAAGAGATAGGATTTATGATAAATCCTGATGATTGCATGGAGGCAATACACAATATGTAGACACAAGAATTTCAAGCCATTCGAATCGTTAGGGTTCGGGTGGCTTGTTGCTGTTTTGATGAATAATATAGAGGAGATGATTTAAAATGAAAGAATCAAAATATATAATTTATCCGTGGAGTTCTTATTGTCCTAAAAATCTTGAAGAATATTTAGAAAATACACGTTATATTATGCCAGTGGAGTTTTTGTCTGATATAAAAATTGATTTTTTTAATGAAATTGATTTTTTGTCAGAAGAAGAAATGCAGGTGTTAATAAATGCATTATATAAAAATTGTACAGTAATTGATAAAGAAAAAATAAAAGATATGTTTAATGAAATGGAATTTATTAATCAAGATGTTAATTGGTATATAAAATATATAGAAAATAAGAATAAATATGATCGGTTAATAAGACATTTTGAAAGTTTTGTTTTAATTAAAGAGAGATTGGATAAATTAACTAAAAGTACAATTCGTATATTTAATAGGTGTAATTTGGAAAATAAAATTACAAATATAAAATGGGTAGCAGATCTTCAAAAAGAAACAGAATATGTTGATATTAATAACGAAAAAACAATAATATTAAGTTATAGCCAGGTTAGTGATTTTGCTAAAATAATTATTTCTTCATTCCTTATGAATGAAGATTCATTAACTAAATTTGAAAACTATGATTTAATTAAAAAAATGGATTCAATTGATAAAAATGATTTGATTAATTATTTTTTAATGCAAGGAATAGATATAAATGATTTTTTAAATCATGTATATGAAAAGAAAATTAATTACAAAATAATATTAAAAGATGTGTATGGAATAATTGCAGATATTATGTTTATACATGGATACTATGATGCAGCATTTCATTATATACAGCAGTCTAATTTGATATATGCAACGAATGTAGAAGTACATATTTATAGAGAACGCTATGAAGAGTTAAGTAATAATAATAAAAGTTGGATACTAAATATGGAAGAACTGATTACACATATAAGTTCAGTTTTTTTGTTAGCACATGAAATTCATCATATTGAATTAAAAGATAAATTAAATATTCCGTTAAATATAGTTTATAATTGGTATTTTGTTGGCATGAATACAGCAGAAAAAGAATATAATAAAATTTTAAAGCATTTTACAAGTGGTATTTGTGAACGAAGTAGTCTCATTATTAAAGAATTAGAGGCGGGAATTGGCAAAGATAAATTTGCTCATCAGTTATTGAATGCTTGTAAGTCTGAAATAACATCATGGACAAGATTTTATAATGTATACAAAGATATAGAGAATCAGATTAATAATCAGGAAAAAGATAGTGATTTATTTCAGAATTTCGAAGAATGTTATTGCGATTTTATGGCATTGTATGATGTTTTAGAAGAAGCTGATTATCAGTTGCATGATGTTATAATTGCTATCGATTTGATATTAAAAATTCTTGTGATTCAAGAATCTAATCATATGATAAAACAAATGATAGATTTTATTGATGGAAAAACAAAAATAATAAAACAAAAATATATAGTAAGAATACAATTATTTGTAATAGGCATCTTAAATGAAATATATATAATAAAATGTAGAAAACAAAATAAAAATATGAATTCAGAAATTATAGATAATATCCCATGTTTTAATGTATTTACAAAATTTTATGGGACTGCTAATTTTGATTTTGAATTTGAAGAAGGTATACAAAGTATATTTGAAGGATTAGATGAAATACATGAGTATTACTATAAATCAGTTGTTTATACGGTTTTTCATGTTTATCAAGATGGATATGTGAATAAGGATTTTAAAGGAATGTTTGTTAAAAGTGAAATTGGAAATGAAGAAAGTATAAAAGGTGTTTTTGATTTACAATCTCTTTGTAATTCGGTTACATATAAAAAACTTGTTAAAAATATAGAAAATAACATTAAAAAATTAAAAAAGGAAAATCCTAATATTAATATAATCAAAATGGATGAAATGCTTAAAATTCTTAATATTGATGAGATTTTAAATGTATATGCTAAATTACATAAAAATCAACTATTTGAATAATGAAATATGGGAGTAAATGATATTATGGAAAAAATAACATTAGTTTTATCAAATGAAGATAAGGAATTAGAAAAAGAATTAAAAAAATTAGGATTGAATGCTGAAAAAGTAAAAAGTGAATTTTTTAATGGTACAGCAGAATTAAGTACACTGTTGATTAATGTAACACCAGAGATTGTTTCGGCATTATTGTCTATTATTATTTTATCTAAAAATAAATATAAAAAAAGTAAATTTAAATATAAGGGAATAGAGTTAGATGGATATTCACCAAAAGAAATAGAAAAAATTTTAAATATGATTGCTAAAAAAAATTGGTTACATAGTACTCATGACGAAAAAAAAGATAAGTAACTCAAACGGCGCACATAAATTTAAGCTATGCACCTTGAAAATTCAATACCTGGCAGTTATTTGATTGTCAATGTTCAACTTTATGCAGCATATAGTTGGAATTTCAACATTACTGGAAGTGCACTCATAAATGTATCTACAAATTTGCTGATTTTCTTATCTGATAACTCGGTATTTTCTGTAAGTATTGTTCTGAATGTTTGGAACAGTATTTGAAATGCTTGTATCTAAGTGATTTCAGACATTTCACCAGAAAAGTATAAAAGAGTTCACCAAGAAACCGGTTATTAGTAAACGCTCCAACGGTTCTTTCCAGACTTAGTTGATAATAATGTGATTTTGCTTTATAATTATTGGAGGATGGTGATATTATGAAGCAAGCATTTAT